>Ga0209344_10002844_pt1 | contig 18333 bp, 19 predicted proteins | sample Cruoilmetagenom6_FD_187293 | JGI IMG/M metagenome (GOLD analysis project Ga0209344, IMG submission 187293) | Oil polluted marine microbial communities from Coal Oil Point, Santa Barbara, California, USA - Santa Barbara Oil Seep Sample 6 (SPAdes)... | ecosystem: Environmental > Aquatic > Marine... | reverse complement strand
GCCAATTATCAATTTTTTCATAATTATTAACATTTAAAATTTATACATAATAAATATATAGATATCCTATTAGGAAAGCTATGATAAATATCAGTTTAGATAATCGTTTTTCACGTTTTATTTTTTCATATCTACTTGTAAATCAGGAATTTTAATTAGTTCTATCGTTTCAGAAGCCAATACAACTTTACCATTTGTAGCTTCAATTTCTTTTCTAATCAAATCATTTAATAGGTGTTTAGTGTATCGTCTTTTTTTATAATCGACAATGTATCTTAAATTAAATGTGATCCAATTATCGGTTAAAGTGGTTGCTAGAGTTGGTTCTACCATAGCGTCTTCTATGTAATATTTATTTACAACTTCTTGCCATTGAATTTTAGATGCTTTGGTGTATTCGGCAAGTGTGGTGGTTGCTGCTTCAATGATTATGGATTTTGCTAACTCTATATTAGATCCATAACGGATTGGTAAATTAAACGCATCCCAAATAAATGGAAAGTCTTTAGAGTAATTGTACACAGCGCCTTTAAACACAAAAGCATTACTTAGTTTTACTATTCTGCCTGTATAATTATCGCTTTCTACCCATTGGCCAATTTCCATCATGGTGGTGTAAATACTATCTACATCAATAACGTCTCCTTTTATTCCGTTAATTTCAATGCGATCTCCTGGTTCGTACACTTTAACTACAAAAATATATACAGAACCAGCAATACTTAAAATAAGCTCTTGAAGTGTAAATGCGAGTCCGGCAGATAGCAATCCTAAGGTTACTGTAAAGTCTTTTATGCTTCCAGTAAAATATAAAACAGTAATAAAAGCGAGAATAAAATAGCCTAATAACTCGATGCCTTTTTGTGACTTATATCTTACCGAAGTATTGGCTATATTTCGTTTTAAAAAGCGTCTAATAATTTGTATGCATAGCAATACAAATAGCACTATTACCATGTATTTTAAAACACTTTGTAATAGCGGGTAATCTTTAAACCATTGTTGTATTGTTTTTATCATTAGTGTTTAAAAGATCTATAAATCTTCGTATAATCTTAGTTTATTATTTAGGGATGTTATTTCGTTTTGCATGTTTTCTACACGTTGTAATAAATGATAAACAGCATCTAAACCTTCTAGATTAATATGAAGATCAAAGTGCAAACGCATTAGTTTTTCAACCTCGTTAATTTGTGTTGTTTTAATAAAATGATCATTGTTTGAAACCACAATTTCAATCAGTTCATATTCTTTTAAATCCTTTATAAATGTTGCAGGCACGTTGTAATGCGTGCAAAAAGTAGTGATAGAAATTAAATCTGTTACTTCCATAATTATCTTAGTTTTTGAAGTTCTGTAAATAATTCTTTCTCTTTATCTGTTAGTTTTGTTGGTGTTTTTATTTGATAGGTTATGTATAAGTCACCAAATTGTCCTTCTTTTTTGTACTTCGGAAACCCTTTTCCTTTTAACTTTACTTTCGTTCCGTTTTGGGTTTCTGGTTTAATAGTGAGTTTTACTTTTCCGTTAAAGGTGTCAACCATCAAATCTCCTCCTAACATTGCTGTGTATAAATCTAAATCTACAGTAGCATAAAGGTTGTCTTTATCTCTTTTGAATTTGGAATGATTTTGAATAGAAAATTGAATGTACAAGTCGCCATTTGGTCCGCCATTAACCCCTTTGCTGCCATGCCCTTTTATCTTAATGGTTTGTCCGTTTTCAACTCCAGCAGGAATCGTAATTCGTATGTTTTTATTGTTTACTGTTAGCGTGCGTTTGTGGTCTTCATAAACATCCTTGAGTTCTAGCTGAAGCTCTGCATTAAAATCTTGACCTCTAAATTTGGAAGCTCTTTGGCTTCGACCAGATGCTTGACCGCCAAACATATTTCCGAAAATATCTTCAAAATCCTTTTCGCTATAGCCTCCAGAACTTCCTGCTTGCCCTTGATACGCTCTTTGTTGCTGTTGCTGCTGTTTTGCTTGTTCGTAGGCTTCCGAGTTTTGCCAATGCTCTCCATACTGATCGTATTTTTTACGATTTTCAGGATTGCTTAATACCTCATTCGCTTCATTAATTTCTTTGAATTTTTTTTCCGCTTCTTTATCGTTTGGGTTTAAATCAGGATGATACTTACGCGCCAGTTTTCTGTAGGCTTTTTTGATGTCTTTTTCAGAAGCTGTTTTAGAAATTCCTAAAGCTTTATAATAATCTATAAATGCCATTTATTTCGTTTTATGATTTTCAATATGATGTTTTAACGTTTCCTTTAAAGTGTTTAAGTAGTCTTGCAAAACGGTTGGGTTTATATCTGGGTGTTCCATCGAAGGAATCGTACTTGGGTCTTCCAATAGAAACGTATATAACTCTGGATAGTTAGTCTCTATGTTATAGGTTAACTGTGTGATTTGCGTTAATAACTCCTGTTCTGTTTTCATACTTATACCTGTTTAGTACCTATAAAATTACTATTAAAGTTACAAGAATAATATGACTAAAATCAGTTTAATCTGTTAATTGTTAGCTAATTATTCTGCCATCTTCCATCGTGATAATGCGATCTGTACGATTTGCAAAATCTTCGTCATGCGTTACAATTAATAAGGATAAATTTTCTTCGACACTCAATTTTTTAAAAATATTAAACACGTTATCGGCGTTGTGGCTGTCTAGATTTCCTGTTGGTTCATCGCCCATAATTATAGACGGATTATTTATAAGAGCTCTAGCAATTGCAACACGTTGTTTTTCACCACCAGAAACTTGTGACGCTTTTTTATGTGCTAAATGTTCGATGTTTAAAATGCGTAGTTTTTCAAGTGCATCTTTTTCAATTTCTTTTATACTTTTTTCACCTAGTTTTTTAGCAGGAAGCATCACATTTTCTAAAACGGTAAATTCGGAAAGCAAATAATGAAACTGAAACACAAAACCAATATGTTTATTTCTAACATAAGATAATTTGTTTCTGCTGTCTCCGGTAAGTAGGTCGTTATTTAAATATAAATCGCCTTCGTAGTCTGAATCCATGGTAGACAGAATGTATAATAAGGTAGATTTTCCACATCCAGATTTTCCCATAATGGAAACAAATTCGCCTTCATTGATTTTAAAATTAATGTCTTTTAATACATGAAAAAGCACTGGCTTTTTAAAGTATTTATTGATGTTCTTGGCTTCCAGTACTGTTTTCATAATTATTGCCCTCTTATTATTTTTACAGGATCTATTTTCTTCGCTTTTTGAGATGGCAAATAGCCTGCGAAAAAGGTGGAAATCATTGCGAATACAATTCCTATAACATAAAACCAACCATTAAAATTTATAGGATAGGTTTCTACGGTTGGTAATGCTTCGGTTTTAAACGGAATGGTGCTAATGATATTGGTGAAAATGAATCCGATTAATAATCCTAAAACACCACCAACAATTCCAATAATCATGGCTTGACTCATAAAAATATATTGTACATCTTTTCCGGAAAAACCAATAGCTTTTAGAATAGCAATGTCATTCATTTTTTCGTAAATAAGCATGTTCAAAATGTTGTAAATACCAAAACCTGCAACGATTAATAAGGTTACAGAAACAGCGTAAGTAATCAGGTTTCTAATCGTTGTTCCTGTTTCAAACTGTGCATTTGCAGTGTTTATATCTATGGCAGTTAAATTAAATTGCTCTTCTATTTTTTTAGATAATGGCAATGCTTTATCTATATCAAAAAGTTTCACATTAATATCTGTAATATAATTTTCAGTTTCACCTAAAATACGCTGTACTGTTTTCAGGTTTACAAAACTTTGAATGGCATCCAAATCTGCAACGCCACTTTGGTAAATGCCAACAATTCGCAATGGAAAAACATCCCCATTTATAGTGCTTATTTGTATCCTTTCTCCAACGGTTAACGACATTTTTTTTGCAATTCCGGAACCTAATAAAATACCATTGTCTGTGTTTTTAAGTTTCTCTGGAGAACCTTCAATAATATAATCTCTAAAGTTGAATAATCTTGCTTCTTCCACAGGTTGAATGCCAGTAATGTTACCAGCGATTTCAATAGAGCCAGAGATGTAAAATATTTGTGTTTTAATTTGCGGAATGGCACCTTTGACTTCCTCTTTTTTATTTAAAAAATGAATAATTGGTAGGGCGTTGTGTATTTTTTTTTGACTTAATTTTGGTTTAATAGAATGCACCACATTAAAGCTGTTTTTAAAAGCATCATATGCTTCTATAGGTTGCTCTTTTGAAGGTTCGATTTCATTATAGACATGAATATGTGGTGTCTGATTTAAAATTAAATCGTCTAACATGGCATTTAAACCCGTCATAAAACTAACCAACGTAATGTAAGCGCCAATACCAAAAGTAACACCTAAAGCTGCAATTGCAGTTTGTTTAAATTTAGTAAGCAAGTGCGTTTTTGCAATGTTCAGTATGATGGTCCAGTTTACCATTATTCGGGTTTATAGATGTAGGTGTCTTTGGTAATTCCGCTAGTAATTTCTATAAAATCCATGTTTTCTAAACCTGTGGTAATAGATACTAGGCCGTCTTCTGTTTTTACTTGATTGTTGTTAATAAGGTAACTTCTTGGAATCGTTAAAACCTTTTCTTTTTTAGATATTATAATATTTGCTTCACCCGAAAGTCCTGGGTATAATACCTCTGGAGGATTTACAAAAATGGCTTCTACTTTAAAGGTTTGGTTACGTTCGTCTTTTTTGAGATATATTTTAGAAACCTTTCCTTTTAATATTTTACCACTATAAGCGTCTAACGTTATTAAAACATCTTGGTCTTTTGAGATTTTTACAATGTCTACTTCATCAACTAACATATCCATAATAAATGTAGAAGCACTACCAATAGAAGCTACAGGTTCCATGCTATTAACCAATTCTCCAGATTCTTTATAGAGCGCATAAACTTTACCATGTATGGCGCTTTTTACGGTAAAATCTTTTGTACTAATAAGTGAGGTTTGGTAATTGTTTTGCGCTTGTTTTACACTGGTATTTAACTGATTTTTTGTTTGGTTGTATTTGTTTTTAAGTAGCGTTAAATTGTTTTTCGATAGTTGGTAGTTTAACTGTTTTGCATCAAATTCGGCTTTAGAACCTATGCTTTGTTTCCATAGGTTTTGTTGCCGGAAGAAGTTAATCGAATCGTTTTTATATTTTAAAATAGCGGCTTCCATTTCATTTTTAATACCCGATAAAATGGCAGCACTTCCATTGTAATTTTCTTTTGCTAAATCTAAAGATAGTTTTGCGTTTTGCGAATTTAATATTGGTGAGTTGTTTATTACTTGTGAGACGGCTTCGTTTTTTTTAACGATATCTCCTTCTTCCACAATATTCTTTTCTAGAATACCGGACACAATCGCATAAGCTTGGTATAAACTATCCGGTTGTACAGTAACCGAAGTATATACCGACTCGGTTAAATCTTGTTCTGTAGGAAGTGTTTTGTCTATTTTGTTTTGACAGGTCCAGAGCGATAAAGTGGCTATAAATAGATAAAGGTTTTTCATGATTTTTTTAATTCAATATCTAGTCGAGCAAGAAGTATTAGTTCTGATTTGTTCTTACCAGCAAAACTACTTGCAATGGCATTTGCAGTTTTTATTATCAATTCTTTAATAGGTTTTGTAAACAAATGATTTTGTGCATTTTTATAACTTATAAAATCCGCGTAGCATTTTTCTGTATCCAAATTGTTTTCCCGATGTAGTACATCGAAAATAAATTCCATTTGGTAAGCAGCATCAGAACCAAACGCATCCTCTAAAGGATCTATTTCTAGCCATTCTGACTTTATAATTTCTTTTAAGGTTTCAATCTCTAAAGGTGCAACATGATTATCGGCAGCAGCAATTGCATAAAATAGATTTCCTAAGTTTTGATAAAAATTTTGAGTTAATCTGTTGTTCTTTTTCATGCTACAAATATTTGCTTGTATAAATCTAATTACTTGTTAGCTATTAAATTATGATATTAATCAGTTATTAGAATTAAATATGTGTGGTTTTGCTCGTATAGTTTTGTATTTTTAAAGCGGTATTAAAACTTTACATTATATATGTTTCAAATAGATCAAGAGATTTTTAACGTACTTTTTCAAGCGGTTTCTGAAGGTGTGATTGTAGTAGATGAACAACAGAATATTGTGTTTACAAACTCTTCCACAGACGGCATGTTTGGTTATCAAAAAGGAGAACTTTTAAACCAAACGTTAAATGTACTTATTCCAAAAAACTATCATGCCGGACATGGAGCGCATTTTAATGGTTTCATGAAACACAAGGAAAGTAGACCAATGGGAAGAGGCCGTGATTTGTATGGAGCACATAAAGATGGAAGTAGTTTTCCTGTCGAGGCTGGATTAAATCCATTCAAAATGGATGGAGAAAGTTACATAATGGCTTTGGTAATAGATATTTCTGTTCGAAAACAACAAGAAATAGAAATACAGCAGCTAAATGAAGAGTTGGAAGAAAAAGTATTGCAAAGAACCAAGGAGTTAAGTAGCACAATAGATAAATTAAAAGTTGTAAATATTGAGTTGGGCGCAGAAAATAAAAAACGTATTGAAGCGGAGAACAAAATAAAAAATGCACTTAGAAAAGAAATAGAACTTAACGAATTAAAAACGAAATTTTTATCCTTAGTATCTCATGAGTTTAAAACACCATTAAGCGGTATCTTAACGTCTACAATGCTTTTAGGTAAGTATAAGTTAGAAGAACAACAGGCGAAAAGAGATAAGCATATAGAAACGATTACCAATAAAGTGCATTATCTTAATAATATTTTAAATGATTTTTTATCTATTGAAAAACTAGAAACTGGTAATGTGAATTATAAGTTTAGTACCTTTAAATTAAGTAAAGTAGTAAACGAAGTGGTTTACAATGCCAATATGCTTCTAAAGCTTGGTCAAAAAATTAAATACCCAGAAAATATAGATCATATTTCGTTAACGCAAGACGAAAAAATTATAGAATTAGCATTGTCAAACCTTGTAAATAATGCTATTAAGTATTCGCCAGAAAATGCTATTGTAAAAATTATAATTAGTCAAGATAGCAAAAATACCGCTATTCAGATAGTCGATAATGGTATGGGAATTCCTGAAAAAGACCAAAAAAATATATTTAATCGTTATTTTAGAGCAGAAAATGCATTGCTAACACAAGGAACTGGAATTGGTCTAAACATAATTAAGACCCATTTTGAAAATTTAGGAGGAACAATATCCTTTACAAGTGAAGAAAATAAAGGATCCACATTTATAATTACAATACCAAATATAGCCCAATAATGAAGAAGATTTTATTAATTGAAGATGATGTTGTTTTAAGAGAAAACACCGCCGAACTTTTAGAGCTTTCCAACTATAATGTGGTTACCGCTGCAAATGGTAAGTTAGGAGTAGAAAGAGCAATTGACGAACTTCCAGATATTATTGTTTGCGATATCATGATGCCAGAATTGGATGGTTACGGCGTTTTAGAAGTGTTATCTAAAAATGAAAAAACGCAATACATTCCATTTATATTCTTATCTGCTAAAACAGAAAGAAAAGATGTTAGAAAAGGAATGGATCTTGGTGCAGATGATTATATCACCAAGCCTTTTCAAGAAGAAGAACTTACCAGTGCTATAGAAAGTAGAATTGCTAGAGCTTCCATTTTAAAAGATATTAGAGATAAGCGAAATAGCCAAGATAATACGGAAGATGAAGATGAAATACGAACATTAAATGATCTTAAAAACTATTTTGACGATAACGGAAAACCTTTTACTTTTAAAAAAGGAGAGATAGTATATAACGAAGGACAGAACTCCAATTATATATTTTTAGTAACTAAAGGTGTTGTGAAATGTTACAAGTTTGACGAGCAAGGAAAAGAACTAATAACTGCTTTGCACAAAGAAGACGATTTATTTGGCTACACTTCCTTTATTCAAAATATTCCATATCAGGAATCTGCAGGAGTTATTAAAGACGCGGAATTAGCGGGTATTTCTAAAGAGCAACTTGCCGATGTTTTAAACAGTAATCATAAAATAACTTTAGAACTGATTCAATTACTCACAGACGATTTAAAAGGAGTAAAAAACCAATTGTTAGAAATGGCCTACAGTTCGGTAAGTAAAAAAACGGCAAGTACTATTTTAAAATTTGCCAAAAAATTAAACAGCAAACCAAACCAACCGATAAAGATTTCGCGTAGTGATTTATCAAGCGTTGCTGGTATTGCAACAGAAACTTTAATTAGAACGATGTCTAGTTTTAAAAAACAAGGTTTAATCGAAATTGAAGGTAGAAATGTTACCATTGTTAACCTGGAGAAACTCAAGGAAATCGTTTAATTGCTTAAAATGGTGTCAATATGATATTCGTCATATTTTAAAAAGGGCGTTAAATTTAACTTTGTTCTTCAAGTTGAATTACAATGAACAATATATTATTACCAACAGATTTTTCTGATAACTCATGGAATGCCATTACATATGCATTACGTTTTTATGAGCATGCGGTATGTAACTTTTATTTACTTCACGTAAATGTATTAACCGATGTTGTGGTTAATGATTCGACCTATGTTACGAGTCAAGAAACTATTCAAGAAGTATATAATAAAGCATCGAAGAAGAAGTTGGTAGCGTTGTTGAAAAAAGTGTCAGAGCAAATACCACAGAATACCAATCATAAATTTTATACCATTTCCGATAATAATTTTTTTATAGAATCTATTAGAGAACAGGTTCTAGAAAAAAAGATTGATGTTGTTGTAATGGGAACTAAAGGTGCTTCCGGATTAAAAAAATATATTACAGGAAGTAATACTGGTGATGTGATAACCAAAGTGAAGTGTACCACTTTAGTCGTGCCCGAAAACGCAAAATATAACAAGATTGAAGAAGTGGCATTTCCTACAGATTATTCCATGAATTACAATCTGCAAACTTTGTTGCCGCTTTCACAGATTTTAGACGCTAATCCTTCCAACTTAAGAATATTACATATTAGCAATGAAGAGGAAAAACTAAATGTTAGTCAGCAACAAAACAAAGAGCTATTAGCCGATTATTTTGCTAATAGTAAATATAGTTTTCATAATCTCACCAATAAAAAAGTAGAAAATGCAATACAGTGTTTTATTGAGTCTCGAAACATTGGTTTAATAGCGATGGTTGCAAAAAACCTTAATTATTTTCAACAAATACTATTTCATAATAAAATTGAAAATATTAGTTATCATACCGATATTCCGTTTTTAGTATTACATGAAATATAAGTATTAGAATAGTGAAATATTGTTATACTAAATAGAAATCAAACATGACAAAAGTCATAGGGGATTACTTTTTATTAAAGTATATTTATAGTGTAATTTAAGGAGTGTATGTTATTCATTATTACTTAAATTACTAGCTATTAATCTATGAAAAAGCCAGATGCAAATCTGGCTTTTTTTATGCCGCAATTATTTGCTTTCCTGATATTTGTCATAGTTTATTGTCGCATAGGTTGTTACATTTATTTCATTAAATATAAATGATTTAGCTATGATTAAAATATTGATTCCTACCGATTTTTCAGATAATGCAATGAATGCTATTACCTATGCATTAGAATTTTTTAAACACCAAAAAGCAGAGTTTTATTTTATGCATGCTTATGAAGCCGAAGTGTATAATCATAAAGAATTATTGAGTAGAACCGATTTTGGAACTATTGTAGAGCGCGTTAAAAAGCAATCGGAAGAAAATTTACTAAACCTTTTAGCAACGGTAAAGGAAATTTCTCCAAATCCTAGGTTTACCTATTTTACTATTTCTGCTTACAACTCTTTGTTGGATGAAGCAGATGTAATAGTCGATGGTAAAAACATTGATATTCTTGTTATGGGAACTAAAGGGAAATCCAATCATAGCCATCTAACCTTTGGAAGCAATACATTACAAGTTTTAAAATATGTACGATGTCCTGTATTAGCTATTCCTCAAAATTATAGCTATGAGAAACCTACACATGCATTATTTCCAACCAATTATTTAATTCCTTATAAACGAAGAGAGTTAAAATTAGTTTGCAATTTACTTTCTCCGCAAAGAACAAAAATAGATATGCTTTATGTGTCTAAAAGTAACAAGTTGTCTTTCCGACAAGAAGATAATAAAGCTTTTATGGAAGAGACTATTTGTAAAAACAAAATAAGCTTTTACAACACCGATAATAAAAAGATAGATAATGCTATTAATACTTACGTTGCCGATAATAATATTGACTTTCTTATTATGGTAAACACACAACATTCTTATCTAGAAAATATATTGTTTCAGTCTACAATAGATAAAATAAGTTTAAAAATAGCAATCCCATTGTTGGTCTTACAGAACCTAAGACGCGAATCCTTAAATTAAATATTATGATCAGAATATTATTACCTACAGATTTTTCTAATAATGCAAGCAATGCTATCACTTATGCATTACAGTTGTTTAAAGAGGAAGAATGTACTTTTTATATTTTAAATACATACACGCCAATGGTGTATCAAATGGAATATATGCAGGCGAGTACCGCACAATTTGAATTGTTAGATGTTGTACAGAAAAGTTCCGTAAATGGTTTATCTGCTATTAAAGAGGAGATGCAGAAAACCTATTGTAATACGAAACATACTATAGAAACGATTTCTACATTTAACACCTTAATCTCTGAGATAAAAGATCTTGTGAAGTCTAAAAATATAGACTTGGTGGTTATGGGAACGCAAGGAGCATCCGATGTAAAAGGCGTTTTGTTTGGTTCTAATACGGTTCATGTTATTAATGCTGTAAAGTCGCCAGTTTTAGCTATTCCAAGTGGTTTTTCTTTTGAAGGACCTCATGAAGTATTATTTCCTTCCGATTATGAAGTGGATTTTCAAGATGCACAAATACTTCCATTAGTCGATTTAGCTTCTAGATATCATTCTCGAGTACATATTCTTCATGTTAATTATGGCGAAGCGCTTTCCGAAAAACAACAAATGAACAAAGCAAAACTGGAAGGATATTTTAAAAATATTGCACATCTGTTTCATGATGTTAAAAACAAGAATATCGATGGCGCAATTCATGAATTTCAAAGAAAAACTAGAGTGAACCTATTGGTAATGATCAATAATAAGCATTCCTTTTTTGAAAATATATTCTTTAAATCCACAATAAAACAAATAGGATTTCAGCTAGATATTCCATTTTTAGTGATTCCATCTAAATAATAAATTTTATAAATGAAAACAAATATATTATTACCTACAGATTTTTCAGATAATGCATGGAGTGCCATCGTATACGCCTTAAAGTTGTATGCAAACGAGTCTTGCGTGTTTTACTTTTTACACACTATAGATAATGAAGCATTATATAAAAGAAGTCTAGTAACCGATTATTTTTTAGAAGCATTAGAAGAAGGTGCTACTAAAGATTTATTAGAATTAAAAGAACAAACTATTACTTCTAATGCCAACGAAAAGCATGAGTTTGAAGTGATTTTAAGCGCCGAAAAAATAGAAGTTGCTATTAAAAATAGTATAGAAGCGTATGCTATAGATATGGTAATCATGGGAACCAAAGGCGCATCTAAAAATGAAAAGTTGTTTTTTGGAAGCAATACGGTTCGTGTTTTAAATAAAGTGAAAGCTTGTCCGCTATTGATAGTTCCAGATGAGTTTGATTTTGTAGAACCATCCCAAATTGCTTTTCCAACAGATTATAATCGTTTTTATAATGGTGAAGAAATTGAAGTGTTGCGAAACCTAACCGAATTGTATGATTCTAAAATTAGAGTCGTTCATATTGAAGAAGAAAAGAAGCTAAACGAAGTACAGCGATATAATATAAATGCATTAGACGAATACTTAAATCAAGTAGAACACAGTTTTCATTGGATGCCTAATTATGCTAAGAAAGCAAGTGTGATTAATGATTTTATTGCAGAATTAGACATCCACATACTTGCGATGGTGAATTATAAACACAGTTTTATTGAACGTGTTATGAACGAACCAGTTCTTAAAAAAATTAGTTTTCATCCTAGTATCCCTTTTTTAGTTATTCCAGAATAATTTAAAATTTTAATAAAATGGACAATGTAGATATGAATATTATAAAGTCTTCCGGAGAAAAAGTTAAATTCTCCATGGAAAAACTACGTAATTCGCTACAACGCACCGGCGCAGATCATGCAACTGTTAGTAAGATTTTAGATGTGGTTAGAGATGAATTGTATCAAGGTATTTCTACCAAAGAAATTTACAACAGAGCTTTTGCATTATTAAAAAAGAAACACAGCCATTTAGCATCCAAATACAAACTTAAAAAAGCAATTTATGAACTTGGTCCCACCGGATTTCCTTTTGAAAATTTTATAAGTGCTATTTTAAAATATTCAGGGTATAAAACCACAACAGGAGATATTGTGCAAGGTAATTGTGTTACTCATGAAATTGATGTGTTAGCGCATAAAAAGGAAGAAACTACATTAATAGAATGTAAGTTTCATAACGAGCAAGGTCTTAACTGTAATGTGAAAATTCCGTTATACATTAACTCTAGATATATAGATGTTAAAACCCATTGGAATGCGAATAAAAATAATACTTCCAAAATAACTAGTGGCTGGGTAGTTACCAATACGCGTTTTACAGAAGATGCAACCCAGTTTGGTAACTGTGCTGGCTTATACTTGTTAAGTTGGGATTACCCAAAAAATGACGGATTAAAAGATCGAATAGATAGACTAGGGCTCTATCCCGTAACCGTATCTACTTTATTAACCAACAGAGAAAAACAATTCTTATTAAGTAGAGATGTTGTTTTGTGCAGAGATTTATTAGATGATGCTTTCTTTTTAGATCATTTAGGAATTTCAGAAATACGAAAAACGAAAATATTAGAAGAAATAAAAAAGCTTTGTAATCACTAAAATAGAAAAGCCATGTCAGATTATGCCAATATAACCTTCTTAGGTGCAGCAGGAACCGTTACAGGATCCAAGTTTTTAATGGAAGCTTTTGGTAAAAACATACTTATAGATTGTGGTATGTTTCAAGGTCTTAAAGAACTTCGCGAACGTAATTGGGAAAACCTGCCAATAACAGTAGAAGATATAGATGTAGTTTTATTAACTCACGGACATTTAGACCACGTTGGCTATTTACCAAGATTACTAAAAGAAGGATTTAAAGGAAAAATAATTGGTACAGCTCCAACTTTAGCTATTGCAGAAATTATTCTGAAGGATAGCGCGAAGATTCATGAAGAAACTGCCGATAAAGCAAACGAAGAAAAGTTTACAAAACACCAACCTGCGCTTCCTTTTTATACGATGAAAGATGCCGAAAGAACCATACAGCATTTTCAAGTAGAAGTAGAAAATAAATGGGTTGCTTTTACCGAAAACATCTCGTATCGCTTTCAGTATAACGGACATATCATAGGTGCAACTTTTATCGAATTAGATATTAACGGAAAACGTTTCGTCTTTTCTGGAGATATCGGTAGAACAGATGATTATTTATTGAATGATCCTAAAAAACCAGAATGGGCAGATTTTCTATTTATAGAAAGCACCTATGGCAACAAATTGCATCCAAAAGAAGATGTAGAAGCGAAGCTTTCCCAAATAATAAAAGAAACCATACATAAAAATGGAAACCTAATTATCCCGAGTTTTGCCGTAGAGCGTCTGCAAACACTCATGTATATTCTTTGGAAATTATATCAAGAAAACAAGATTCCGAACATTCCAATTTTTGTAGATAGCCCAATGGGAAATAACGTTTTAGACGTTTTTAAACGCTTTCCAAAATGGCATAAATTATCTCCTACCGATTATAATGCCATGTGTAATCATGTGAATATCATTCAGTCCTACAAAGAAACTTGGGAAACCATAGACGATAAAAGATCGAAAATAATTATTGCAGGAAGTGGTATGGTAACTGGTGGACGCGTTTTAACCTATTTGCAACAGCTTATCGATCACGCTTCAACAACTGTTTTGTTGGTTGGCTATCAAGCCGAAGGAACTCGAGGAAGACAACTGCAAGAAGGAGCACATGAAATTAAATTCTTTGGCAAATATTATCCGGTAAAAGCAAGCATTAAAAATATCGATAGCCTTTCTGCGCATGCCGATCAAGAGGATTTAATACGCTGGATGAGTAGCATTAAAAATGTTCCAGAAAAAATATATCTAATTCATGGAGAGCCAACAGCATTAGATGCTTTTAGAGTAAAAATTAAAGATACTTATAACTGGAATGCTTCCATTCCAAAACTTTTAGATTCCGAACAAATCTTGATTTAATCGTATTCGAAACTTATTTATTAACTTTTAAAAACATAACGTGATGATAACTACAAAAACACAAGCCAAATATTTAGAACTAATGAATGCTACAGAAATGCATGAAGCATCCAAAAAATGGTATTCCGAACTAAGCTTCATAAAAGACGAACAACTATTTTTTGACGATTTAGTAACCACGTACACACTGCAATTACTGGATAAAAAGGAATTTGCAAATAATAAAGAAATTGTAGACGTTTTAAACCGATCACAAAAAAGAAACGACGAACTTTTAAATATTGTTAAAACACATATTAATGATTTAGAGGTTTTAGTTGATAATATTAAACAGCCAAAGGAAGAAATGGGCTATAAAAAAGAACATAAAGAGCTTGTTAAAGTGATTAGTGAATTTTTTATAGATTATAAAAGCCTAAAAATGCAATTGTTTGAAATTTTTAAAGGAATTTTAAAAGCGGAAAAACAAATCCGTTTAATGAATAAAAAATAAGTAGAAGCATTTCCTTTTTATATTCCAAATTATACGATAAATAGGTCTTTGGTTTTTTATTATTTAAGAACGAATTACAGATGTTTATAAAATGGTAATAACCTTAATAATTTATACCAATTTTACCAATTGGTTTTATAAAATAATCAGCATCTTTGCATCGTTAATTATAATAAGAATAAAATAAGTTTATTAAACGTATTAAAATATAAAAAATGAACAAGCAAATTGACCAACAAGCAGCAGATAACATAAGAGCCTTGGCAGTAGCCATGGTAGAAAAAGCCAACTCAGGACATCCAGGAGGACCAATGGGAGGAGCAGATTTTATGCACATTCTGTATTCCGAATTCTTTAACTACGATCCGTCAGATATGACATGGGCATTTAGAGATCGCTTTTTTATGGATGCTGGTCATTTATCTACATTAATGTATGCGCAATATTATCTTTTAGGAAATTACAAAAAAGACGATGTAGCAAACTTTAGACAATGGGGATCTATAACTCCTGGTCATCCAGAAGTAGATGTTGCAAGAGGAATTGAAAATACTTCGGGACCTTTAGGTCAAGGACATACTATGGGTGTTGGAGCTGCAATTGCTGCCAAATACTTACAAGCACGTTCTGGAGATTGGATGAACCATAAAGTATATGGTTTTATTTCGGATGGTGGAATTCAAGAAGAAATTTCGCAAGGTGCAGGTAGAATTGCTGGTCATTTAGGTTTGAATAACTTTATTATGTTTTTCGATTCTAATGATATTCAATTATCAACTTCTACAGATGAGGTAACTTCGGAAGATACGGCAATGAAGTATGAAGCTTGGGGTTGGAAAGTGATAACTATTGATGGTCATAATCATGACGAAATTAGAAAAGCATTAACTGACGCGAATAACGAAACAGAAAAACCGACTTTAATTATTGGTAAAACAATAATGGGGAAAGGTTGTGTTACCGAAGATGGAAGTAAGTTTGAAGGACATTGTGAATCTCACGGACAACCAATTAGTAATACAGGAGCAGATTACGAAAAAACATTATTAAACTTAGGAGCAAATCCAGAAAGTCCTTTCGATATTTATGAAGATGTGCAAGCATTTTATAAAAATCTTGTTGCAGAAAAAACAGCAAAAGCGGCTGAAAAGAAAGCAGAAATTACTACTTGGAGAAATGCAAACGAAGCATTAGCTACTAAATTAGACTTCTTCTTATCTGGTGAGTTACCAGAATTAGATTTCGCAACTATAGAACATAAAGCAGGATTGGCAACAAGAGCTGCTTCGTCTGGAGTGCTAGGTTATTTGGCTGAAAATGTAGAAAACATGATTGTTTCTTCTGCAGATTTATCCAATTCAGATAAAACAGATGGTTTCTTAAAGAAAACACATGCTATTCAAAAAGGAGACTTTTCAGGATCTTTCTTACAAGCAGGTGTTGCCGAGTTAACCATGGCTTGTATTGCAAACGGATTAGCATTACACGGAGGAGTTATTCCTGTAGTAGCGACATTCTTTGTGTTTTCCGATTATATGAAACCTGCAATTCGTTTAAGCGCATTGCAAGAATTAGGTGTGAAATTTGTTTGGACACATGATGCATTTAGAGTTGGTGAAGATGGACCAACACACCAACCAATTGAGCAAGAAGCGCAAATACGTTTATTAGAAAAATTAAAAAATCATAGTGGAGATCCTAGTTTCTTAGCGTTACGTCCTGCAGATTCTGCAGAAACTAGCGTGGCTTGGAAAATGGCTTTAGAAAACAAAAGCAGACCAACAGGTTTAATTTTATCTAGACAAGGAATTAAAGATGTAGAGCCTCAAGGAAATTCTAGATATAACGAAGCTTTAGCTGCCGAAAAAGGTGGTTACTTAGTGAAAGAAGTAGAAAATCCAGATGTGGTTTTAATCGCAAATGGATCAGAAGTTGCAACATTATTTGCAGCAGCAGAAATATTAGAGAAAGAGAATAATTTAAAAGTGAATATCGCTTCTGTAATTTCAGAAGGTGTTTTTAGATTACAATCTAAGGAATATCAAAATAGCGTGATTCCTAAAAACAAACCATTATTTGGTTTAACAGCAGGTTTACCAGTAAATTTAGAAGGTTTAGTTGGGGATTCTGGTAAAGTTTTTGGTTTAGAACACTTTGGCTATTCTGCACCAGCAAAAGTATTAGACGAAAAGTTCGGCTTTACTGGCGAAAAAGTAAGCAAACAAGTATTAGAATATTTACAAACCGTATAACATAATAAATATGAAATTTTTTATAGACACTGCAAACCTAGACCAAATTAAAGAAGCACAAGATTTAGGTGTTTTAGATGGTGTAACAACCAATCCGTCTTTAATGGCTAAAGAAGGAATTACTGGAGCAGAAAATATTTTAAACCACTACAAAAAGATTTGTGAAGTAGTAGAAGGCGATGTTTCGGCAGAAGTTATTGCTACAGATTTTGATGGTATGGTAAAAGAAGGTGAAGCTTTAGCTGCACTGCATCCTCAGATTGTTGTAAAACTTCCTATGATTGCAGATGGTGTAAAAGCTTGTAAGTATTTTTCAGATAAAGGAATTAAAACCAACGTAACTTTAGTGTTTTCCGCAGGACAAGCATTATTGGCCGCTAAAGCTGGAGCAACTTATGTTTCTCCTTTCTTAGGAAGATTAGATGATATCTCTACAGATGGTTTAAACCTTGTAGATGAAATTAGAATTATTTATGATAATTACGGATTTCAAACACAAATCTTAGCAGCATCTATTCGTAACACGATGCACGTTATTAATTGTGCTAAAATTGGAGCAGATGTAATGACAGGTCCTTTATCCTCTATTACAGGATTGTTAAAACACCCTTTAACAGATAGCGGATTAGCGAAGTTTTTAGAAGACTATAATAAAGGAAACTAAATTCTTTATTCATACGATAACGAACAGGCTATATTTTAAATATAGCCTGTTTTTTTATATCTAAAAACTCTTTTTTAAACTGTTAATATTAAGCAAGAGTTATTTTTTCTAGTAGATTAAATGTAGTAATTTGTGATCTAATTTAAAAGTTGCTTAAATGATTTGGTGCTTCATTCTATTCCATATATTATCGTGTCAAGAACAAGTTTTGCATACAAGCGATACACATTTAAAGTTTGATATTGTTTTAAAAGAGAAAGTGGTAGGACAGCTTCATGCTACTAAAAGTTTTAAAGATGCGAAAGCACATTATCAAAGTTCAACAAATATCAGCACTAGATTTATAAAAGACATTACTGTAAATTATAAATACAATGTGATTTTTAATACCAACAAATTAGAAAAAGCAGATGTGCATATTACGGTAAATAATAAACCACATGCAGAAACTAAAACAGAGTGGTTAAACGATCATTATCGTATTCAGCATAATGATGATAAGGCGATATCTTATAATAAAACCATTAATTACAGTACAATCT
>Ga0209344_10002843_pt1 | contig 18333 bp, 12 predicted proteins | sample Cruoilmetagenom6_FD_187293 | JGI IMG/M metagenome (GOLD analysis project Ga0209344, IMG submission 187293) | Oil polluted marine microbial communities from Coal Oil Point, Santa Barbara, California, USA - Santa Barbara Oil Seep Sample 6 (SPAdes)... | ecosystem: Environmental > Aquatic > Marine... | reverse complement strand
GGGGAAGTTTACCATACTGTTTCAGTTTATCAATTTAGCGTTAAATAGGTTTTGAGAGCATTCTGTATAATTTTAGTTTCAATTGTTTTTTGGGGAGCTAATGCCCAAAAGTATATGGATATGGATATGGATTCCAGTCAAATCTATTTGGCAGATCCTACTATCTTTTATTATGACGGTACTTATTATTTGTATGGCACTACTGGCGATCCCAAAATGGGTAAGGATAAAGGTTTTTTGGTTTATACTTCCAAAGATTTATCGAAGTGGTCGGGGCCAAATGGAGCCAGGAACGGCTTGGCCTTGCAAAAAGGTGATGCTTTTGGGGAAATAGGATTCTGGGCACCCCAGGTTTTTGAGTATAACGATATATTTTATATGGCCTATACTGCAAATGAACATATTGCAATGGCTACCAGTAATAATCCTTTGGGCCCTTTTATAAACGCTACAAAGGAGGATCTTAAGGCTCCTGTAAAACAAATCGACCCATTTGTATTTTTTGATGATAACGGTAAAAAATACTTATACCATGTCCGGCTTACAAAAGGTAATAGAATATACGTAGCTGAATTGCAGGATGATCTTATGGCAATTAAACCAGAAACCCTGAGGGAATGTATTGTTGGGGAACGCGAATGGGAAAATACACAAAAGACGGATTGGCCGGTAACTGAAGGCCCTACAGTATTAAAATACAAAGGACTATACTACCTGATCTATTCTGCAAATGATTTCAGAAACCCTGACTATTCCGTTGGTTATGCGGTTAGCGATAGCCCACTGGGGCCTTGGAAAAAGTCTGATAAAGGTCCCATTATATATAAGGAGCTCGTAGGCGAAAATGGCCCTGGTCATGGGGATTTAATTCTTGATCACCAAGGAGATATGCAATATGTTTTACATACCCATTTCAATGACACTTTAACCCAACCACGAAGAACTGCAATTGTAAAAATAAAATTTGTAGAAGAAAAAGTCAGGCCGGATTATTTGATAACGGAAAAAGACGGGCTCAGATTTCTAAAAACCGAATAGGAAGGGTATACAATGATAATTTATGCCAAATGAAAATGATTAATAAGAAACAAACCCAAAGAAAATGAATATCGTTGTTGCCCCTGATTCATTCAAAGAGTGTTTATCGGCCAAGGAAGTTGCCTCAAATATTGCCTTAGGAATTAAGAAGGTACTGCCGGGTTCGCTAATCCATGAAATCCCTATTTCGGATGGCGGGGAAGGTGTACTTGAAACACTATTAAATGGAGTTGGTGGGCGTAGACTTTCAGTTGCCGTATTCGATCCCCTTATGCGACAAATAATAGCTGAATATGGGATTTTATACGATAATAAAACTGCAGTAATTGAGATGGCTATGGCCTCAGGTCTGGAATTGTTAAAGGAAGAAGAAAAGAATCCTTTAAGGACAACAACCTTTGGTATGGGGCAACTTATCAAGGATGCCCTGGATCAGGGGTGTAAGAAGATTATTATTGGTCTTGGAGGGAGTGCTACCAATGACGGTGGAGCAGGTATGGTCAGGGCATTGGGCGCAAAATTTGTAAATGACAAAGGGGAAGAGATTAAAGAAGGTGGAGGTAATTTAAATGAACTACATACAATAGATCTATCCGAATTTGATAAAAGAATTGAAAATTGTGAAGTAATTGTTGCATGTGATGTCTCCAATCCGCTTACAGGGGTAAACGGTGCTTCTTTTGTTTATGGATGTCAAAAAGGTGGAAGTCAACAGGGGTTGGAATTCTTGGATAGAAATCTGTCCCATTATGCAAATGTACTTAAGTCTGCCGTGGGTATAGACGTCTCGAACATTCCAGGAGCAGGAGCTGCCGGTGGTACAGGTGCCGGACTAATGGCTTTTTTAAATGGAGAACTGGTAAATGGAATAGAATTAATACTACAAACCATAAAAATAGAGGAAATTATTAAACAAGCCGACCTAGTCTTTACCGGTGAAGGTAAAATAGATGAGCAAACGCTTCATGGCAAAACCATATCTGGGGTTGCTTCAATGGCAAAAAAGCACGGAGTTCCCGTAATTGTGCTTACCGGAAAAATAGGTAAAGGAATTGAAGGTATATATAGTGTAGGAGTTAGCGCGGTATATTCTATTGTTAATAAACCTATGGAGTTAAAGGAGGCCATAGACCATGCCCCTTTGCTAATTCAGGACTGTGCCAAAAATATAATGTTAACTATAAAATGTTTTAATAAAGCTTAAGGGCCATAGATTTTGAACGGATTTGCAATGGGTATTGAACTAAATAAAAAATCTTCAAAAGGAAGTATAGTAATGGTGGGGTGCTTTGATACCAAAAGTGAGGATTTTGGATATCTGTATTCCTGTTTAGTGCAGCAAGGGGCTAGCGTAATTACCATAAATACGGGTGTAATGGGCTCCACCGATTTATTTCCTATAGATTTTGAGGCCGAACAGGTAGCCATAAAGGGTAGAGCTACTATACCTGGGTTACGTCAACAAAAAGATCGGGGGGTTGCTATTGAAATTATGGGAAATGGTGCAGCGGTTATAATTAAGGAGCTTTTATCCCAGAATAAAGTAAATGCTGCTATTGGCATGGGAGGTGGTGGTGGCACTTTTATTGCTCTCAAAGCCCTGCAAACTTTACCTTTCGGAATTCCCAAATTATGTATCAGCACTTTGGCAACGAAAGACTTATCCTCACATATTGGGAGTAAGGATATTACCTTAATGCCTTCCATTGTGGATGTGGCAGGACTAAATAGTATTAGTAAAGTAGTTATACGTCAAGGGGCTGCCGCCATTGTTGGAATGATGCAAGCTTCCGTATCGGACAACCAAAGCCAGGACCAATCTATAGCCATAAGCGTATTTGGCAATACTTCCTTATGTGTGGACAAATGTTCGGAATTTTTGAAGGACAGAGGTTATGAGGTTATGGCATTCCATTCTGTTGGAGTGGGAGGTAATACTATGGAAGGTTTAACCTTGGACGGGTGCTTTGACGCTATTCTGGATATAACCACTACCGAATTGGCTGATGAACTTTGTGGAGGGATTTGCAGTGCTGGACCAGATCGTTTAACAGCCGGGTCTAAAATGGGAATCCCCCAAGTTATCGTTCCTGGATGTTTGGATATGGTAAATTTTGGTCCGTTGGATACCGTTCCCGAAAAATATAGAGACCGACAACTGTTTAGCTGGGCCCCAGACGTAACCCTTATGAGGACAAATGCGGAGGAGAACAGAATACTGGGAAAGACCATAGCAGATAAAATTAATAATTCCGAGGCTCCTGTTACTGTATTGCTTCCATTGGGAGGACTATCCCAAATTGGTGGGCCAGGACAAGTATTTCACAATCCGGCGATAGACCAGGAATTGTTCGGTTCCCTAAAAAGTCATGCAAATAAAAATATCAAGATAGTAGAAGTCCAATCAAATATAAACACTGAAGAATTTGCCATACACGCAGTTAAATCACTGTTGGAAATAATTTAAGATTCACTGGAATTAATGTGGTTATAAACAGTTAAACAATATTAAAGTCAAAAAAATGATGGAAATAAGAAAAGTCAATAGAAATCGACTTTTATGGGCAAGTTTTTTCACTATCGTAACAGGTGGAGTCGGTTTTGCCGTGCGTGGGGCCATACTAGTAGATTGGGGAAATCAATTCGGATTTACCATGACCGAATTGGGATCCATTACCGGAGGTGGTTTTGTAGGCTTTGGTGTTATCATTATACTTTTCAGTCTAGTGGTCGATAGGGTTGGTTACAAACCATTACTTGTTTTAGCTTTTGTAATGCACTTTCTGTCTTTGGTCGTCACGGTGGCAACTGTATATGTCTTTGAAACCATGGGACGGGAGGCTGCCTACTGGTGTTTGTATTGGGGCACCTTTCTTTTTGCCGTAGGGAATGGCATATGCGAGTCGGTTGTAAATCCACTTGTAGCAACACTATTTCCAAAAAACAAAACGCACTACTTGAATATTTTACACGCTGGTTGGCCAGGAGGAATGATTGTAGGCGGTTTATTGGCTATTGCCTTTCATAGCTTGGTCTCTTGGGAGATTTTAATGAGCTTCTTTCTGATTCCCGTGCTTATTTATGGTTTTATAATACTTAAGGAAAAATTTCCAATTTCGGAGGCAAGGGCAGCAGGAGTTGGATTTAGCGAGATGTTTCGTCAACTGGCTTCCCCATTATTAATTTCTTTGTTGATCTTGATGATGCTGGTAGGTTATGTAGAATTGGGCACTGATAGTTGGATACAGAATATAACAGGTAATATTCTGGAAAATCCAACTAAAGGGGTCTTGTTGTTCATTTACACATCGGCCCTAATGTTCGTACTTAGATTTTTTGCGGGACCTATAGTCCATAGAATATCACCTTTAGGATTGCTCTTTGTCTGTTCTATATTCGGAGGAATAGGACTGTATATCCTAGGAAACTCCACTTCTGGACTTGTGATGGTATTTGCCGTAACTATTTACGGAATAGCGAAAACTTTCTTTTGGCCCACCATGCTCGGTGTTGTCGGGGAACGATTTCCAAGAGGAGGTGCTGTAACCATGGGTATTGTCGGTGGAGTTGGAATGTTGTCTGCAGGTCTCTTGGGCGGACCTGGTATTGGATATAAGCAAGATTACTTTGCTTCCAACAAAATTAAGGTGGAGTCTACTGAATCATATGACCGTTATAAGGTGGAACAGGAAAATGGATTCTTGTTCTTTAGGCCAATAAAAGGATTGGACGGTAGTAAAGTCGCAATCTTAAGGGATAATGGAGAGCAGTTGAAGGCAGATATTGAACGTTGGGAAAGCACTGGAAAAAGATTAAGTGACAACGCCAATCTGAGTAATTTGAAAAACTGGTGGGACAATGCCCAGACCAAGGTCAATAAAGACAAGGTGCCTGTGGAACAGGCTGGTTTTTATGGTGCTGGAAGAGCATTGGTGATAACGGCATTGATACCCTTAACGATGGCCCTGGGCTATCTAATCCTTATACTATATTTTAAAAAGCGCGGCGGATATAAACAAGTCGAAATATAAGATTCCCAAACAATAGATTTAAATTTTAGAAATTGAAACTTAAATAAAAATAATTTAATAATAAAATAGAATATTATGCCGAATCCATGGACAGGGAAAGGAAACCCCTACACAAAACAAGAAGTTAGAGATAGATTACAAGCAGTAGTAAATCAAAAAAAAGCCATTATTGCGGCCGGTGCCGGAACCGGGATCAGTGCCAAATTCATTGAGAAAGGTGGCGCGGATTTAATAATAATTTACAACTCGGGCAGGTTTAGAATGTCCGGTCACGGTTCCACTGCCGGTATGATGGCCTATGGGGATGCCAACGCCGTGGCCATGGAGATCGGCGAGTTCGAAGTCTTGCCCGTTGTGGAGGAAATCCCTGTTATCTGCGGTGTGCACGGAAGCGACCCACGAAGAAGGATGTGGCATTTTCTGGGAAAAGTAAAGGATATGGGATTCTCAGGGGTAAATAACTTCCCGACACATTCCATTATCGATGGCCATTTTAGAAATGTCCTTGAAGAAACGGGAATGAGTTTTCAAAAAGAAGTGGATATGGTGGATCTGGCCACCAAAATGGACCTGTTTTCCATTGTATATGTGGGCAAACCGGAAGAGGCCGTACAAATGGCCGATGTGGGTGCCGATGCCATAATTGCCCATGTAGGGACAACCGTCGGGGGATCCATTGGGGTTACTAGTGCAACCGCATCCATGGACGATGCATTGGAGCGTACCCAAAAAATTGTGGATGCCGTTAAAAAAGCAAATCCAGACACCTTTTTATTGGCCCACGGCGGACCTATAAATACCCCGGCCGACGTAAAATACGTACTGGAACATTGTAAGGGTCTGCACGGCTTTGTAGGGGCATCCTCCTTGGAAAGAATGGGCATAGAACAATCCTTGACCAACCTGACCAAGGAATTCAAAAAATTGACACTCTAGTTCGCTTATGGAAAAGAATTGGAAATTTGTCAGGGAAAAAGATCAAATGTTCGAAAGAGCTTTCGGGCGGGACCATCATTGGCACTATCATCCCGAGATCATAAAACAGGCCGACTCCTATATGGTAAAGGTAGTGATGCCGGAAGGCGGCGGACACAACTTTCACGTTCATCCCGAAATGCATGAAATCCTATATGTACTCAAAGGCACGGCCGAACAATGGATAGAGGATGAGATGCAGCTATTGGAGGCGGGCGACTCGGTCTATATCGGTGCCAATGTTGCCCATGGTACTTTTAATGCCGGAAAAGGCGAATTGGAATTTTTAGCCATCCTGTCACCTCCAGAGGGCTGGGAAGCCGGCACCGTGGATGTAAGCGAAAATACACCATATTCGGACTATCGACCTAGGATATTATAGGGTATCATTTGTTTTTATCTAAAAAAACATTGTTTCATAAATGACCCTACTGAACAATTAAATTAAAATTTAAAAAATGAAAAATATAACCGCTTATTTTACTTTGCTATTTTGTGGAATGGTACTTTTGTCCAGCTGTTCAGGGGAAAAGGAACCGCCCCCTCCTTTGACCTATACGGGGGAGAACCCAAGGGTCCAGAATCCTTTAAGTCCGGAGGATTCCCAAAAGCATATTCAAATTCCGGAAGGATTTAAAGCTGAGCTATATGCCGCCGAGCCCAATATTATTAACCCAATAGCCTTTACCTGGGACGAACGGGGCAGACTTTGGGTGGTACAATCCAAGGATTACCCACATGGACTGGCCAATGATGTTGGAGGTGATAGGATCACTATTTGCGAGGACACTAATGGAGATGGCAAGGCCGATAAATTTACGGATTATGCCACCGAGCAAAATTTAACAACGGGAATAACCTTGGTAAAAGGCGGGGCCATTGTGTCCCAAGCTCCCAATATGGTCTTTTTGGAAGACACCAATGGGGACGACAAGATGGACAAAAGCACTGTGCTGTTCGATGGTTTCGGAACCTGGGACACCCATGCAGGGCCATCCAACCTGCGCTATGGGCTGGATAACATGATCTGGGGTTCGGTTGGGTATTCAGGGTTTGAAAATCAGTTTCAGGGAAAACCGGTAGAATTTAAGATGGGCGTTTACAAATTTGCCAAGGATGGTTCCTATTTTGAACCGGTGGGCCAATTCAACAACAATACCTGGGGACTTGGTTTTAACGAGAATTTTGAAATATTTGGATCTACCGCCAACAACAACCACTGCTGTTATGTAGGGATTCCTTTGAAACACTATGATTATTTGAACAAAATGCCGTCCTGGGCGGTCAATGCAGATTTTATCCAAGGCCATTATGAAATTAGTCCTGTAGATACCATTCCCCTACAGCAGGTAGATGTTCGTGGAGGGTATACGGCCGCCTCTGGTGCCAATTTCTATACCGCGCGAAACTATCCGGAAGAATATAGAAATCAAATGTATGTCAGTGAACCTACCGGACATTTGGTGCATATTGCCAAAATAGTCAAGGATGGGGCAGGGTACAAGGAGGTCGATGGCGGCAATATTTTTGCAAGTACCGATGCATGGACGGCACCTGTTTTTGCAGAGACCGGACCCGATGGTAATTTATGGGTGGCGGATTGGTACAATCCCGTAATCCAGCACAACCCTGACAAACGGGGAATGGACAACCAGATCTGGAACGCGGACAAGGGAGAGGGCAATGCCCATAATAATCCTTTGCGCGATTATGGGCACGGTAGGATCTACGTTATTACCCATGAAGATGCCGATGATTCGGATATCACTTCCTTAAATCCGGAGGATGACAAAGAACTACTAAAGGCCCTAAAAAGCGATAATATGTTCTGGAGAACTATGGCCCAACGTTTGATTGTGGAGAATAAGAAAGTATCGCTTATCCCGGATTTGATCAAATTGGCGGGTGACAATAGCAATATGGATGAAAGTGGATTGAATGCCGGTGCCTTGCACGCCCTATGGACTTTAAAAGGCCTGGGCGCTCTCAATGGTTCCAATGCAGAAGCCAACGAGGTGGTCCAAAAAGCATTGACCAGTAGTTCCTATGGCGTAAAACGGGCCGCACTGGCCTTATTGCCCCAGAGCAAGGAAAGTAGTGAAATCTTGGCGCAATCCGGCCTGCTAAGTAGTCCGGACCCGCAGATCAAGCTTGCCGCGGTATTGCGTGCAGGGGAGCTTCCAGAATCCAACGCACTGTACACCGAAATAGAAAAATTATCAAAAGACGATGTCATCACCTCGGACAAATGGCTCAATGCCGCCTTAAAAATCTATTTCAGGGAATTGAACTTCCAAGAGGTAGACCCATCTACAGTAGTCATGATAGTACCCTCGGCCGAAGAAAAAAAATCTACATGGAAATATACCACCGACAAGCCTTCCGATAACTGGACGAAAACCGAATTCAATGATTCCGATTGGAAAAAAGGAGCAGCCAAGTTTGGAGGGGAGGATGTTAATGAGGTGAATACCAAATGGAGCAGCTCCGATATTTGGATGCGACAAGAAGTGATCATTACTGATGAAATATCGGAACCTGTAATCAAAATAGCCCATGACGACGATTATGAGGTTTTTGTAAATGGTCAGCTTTTGATATCGGAAGCGGGTGCCAGCGAATCCTACAAGTACATAAAGCTCGATAGCGACAAAGGTGATCTGTTTAAACAAGGAAAGAACCTAATTGCGGTCCACTGTGTAAATACCGGTGGAAATCAACACATTGACATGGGCATAGGCAAGGTAGGCAAGGTAAAGGCCGATGTAACCTTTGTCGTCAATACCGTAAATCAGGAAATGGCCTTTGATAAAAAGACACTTCATGCCACAGCAGGTCAGACTGTAGAGATAGTCTTGAACAATAAAGATCAGATGTCCCATAATTTAGTGGTCATCCAACCTGGCAGTTTGGATACTTTTGGGGCCATGGTAGATGGGTTCCTGAAGAATCCTGAAGCGGAAGAAATGGGCTATGTGCCCAAATCGAGATATATACTTGGAGCAACGGATATGTTGACACCGGGCGTTACAGGGTCTGTAGTGTTCAAACTTCCGGATACTCCCGGTATATATCCCTATGTCTGTACTTTTCCCGGGCATTGGCGAATGATGCAAGGGGTGATCATAGTAACAGCCCCTGGATCCTATATTTCCGAGAATAAGGAAGCCCTAAAAATAGCTGCAATGGGCGGGGGTGGTTCCCATGATTTCCTAAAGTTTTTTGGTATCTCGGATGGAAAGATCCTTAGTGAAGGTGGCAAGAACACGTTTATGTACACGGAAAATTCAATGGAGTTGGGAACCTTGCTCCCAACGACTGATATACTGGTATTGAGCAACAACAAAGCTTTGGACAAAAACACCAGAAATACCATTATGTCCCGTGTAAACGAGGGGAAAATGAATATGCTTATCTACCATCCAAGTACCTGGTACAATTGGGAGGACTGGCCGGAATACAATAAAACCTTGGTTGGCGGGGGCTCCAGGTCCCATGAAGACCTTCAGGAATTTGAAGTAAGGGTGATTAAACCAGATCACCCCTTAATGAAAGGCGTTCCCTCCAAATTCAGGATCGTGGACGAATTGTACCGATGGGAAAAGGACCCTGAAGCGGAGATAGAAGTTCTAGCGGTAAGTAGGGGCTTAAAATCTGGGGAAGAATACCCTACGGTCTGGGTCGTAAAACATCCCAAGTCGAAAATTGTAGGGAATACTTTAGGGCACGATGAAAGGGCACATGACCACGAAGCATACAAAACCATATTAAGGAATAGTTTGGAGTGGGTAGATTAAAAAATAAAATGCAGTGGTCCCGACGATGAATCGGGACCTTTTTTTTGAATAGATTAAATCATCACAAAATTCAGGTAGTCAATTGTAAATGGCATAGCCTGGGTTAATACTTTTTAACATAGAATTTAAGGTGTATTTAGGCTACCCCATTTGAACGGATTTAATACTTAAACTAAAACATCGCTACAAATGAAATCTTACCTTATTATTGGGTTATTATTTTTTGGTCCTGTTATAAATGCCCAAGTACCTGTAGTATTGCCAAACAATCCCAAGGAAAACAGTACCAATATTACTTTGAATAAAAGTGATATAATAGTCACTTGGCCATTGGACAATGGCCATAATTGTCAATTGGCTATCAACCTAGAACAAGAAGAGCCCTTATTTCGCTCAATTGCCATGGGCAGGAACAATCATTTCAAGGCCATATCATCAAATGTAGATCCAGTTTTCCTTTTAAATATCGGAAGTCGTACTTTGAAACCTGAGAATGGTTGGACTATCTTTTTTGATAAGGTACCTACCCGCCCTTATACTTCCCATGTTTTAAATATCAACAAAAGGGAAGCAATCATTACTAAAAATGGAAATAGAACTATTATAAGCATTGGGGATATAAGCGCTCCAAATTTTGATGGCTTCTTGGAAATAACGGTCTATAATGGAATTCCACTTCTTAATATTGCCGCCGTTATTACAACTCAAAAAGATTCGACAGCCATTCTTTTTGATGCAGGTCTTGTATCGGATAAACCTTGGAACAATATTTCCTTTGCCAATATAAAGGACAAATTTGTTCAAGCTGAAAATATTATTAATGCCAGTACAAACTTAGCCGTAAAATACCGTACTATTATTGGCAAAGGAAATGAGGGTTCTATTGCTGTCTTTCCACCTCCACATCAATATTTTTATCCTCTTGATGAAGCATTTAATTTAAAATCCGTTTGGCATGGTCCAAATTACAGGGGTATGGTTTCCAGATACGGTTTGGGTATTAGACATGAGCCTGAAGGCGATCACCGATATGTACCTTGGTTCAATGCTCCACCTGGAAGTAAACAACGCCTAAATTTCTTTTGTCTTATTGGAAGTGGGCAGGCCGATAGTTTGTTGGAAGATGTGAAAAGGTATACCCACTCGGACCAATATGTTCCTTTAAAAGGACATAGGACGATGGCAAGCCATTTTCATAATGAATTCATTATGAACGTTGTAATGAAGAATGAGGTCATACCAACAGCCCCGGAGTTTGTAGAAGTATTTAAAAAAATGGGAGTCGATATCGTTCATTTGGGAGAGTTCCACTACACCGCCCATCCAAAAGGACCTGACGAAATACGTTTAAAGGAATTGAGTGCCCTTTTTGAACAATGCGAGAGATTGTCCGATGAGGATTTCCTCTTATTGCCAGGTGAAGAGCCCAACGAGTTTCTCGGTGGACATTGGATGGCCATATTTCCAAAACCTGTCAACTGGATAATGTCCAACAAAAACAATAAACCTTTTGTTTCCAACGACAAGGTATACGGAAAAGTTTATAGAATTAAAGACAAAGTGGAGATGCAGCAATTATTGGAATCGGAGAATGGATTGGTATGGACTGCCCATCCTCGAATTAAAGGATCTACAGGATATCCTGATGCTTACAAAAATGAAGATTTCTTTAAATCCCAACATTTTTTAGGAGGTGCCTGGAAACCCATGCCGGCTGATTTATCCTCTCCCAAATTAGGAACAAGGGTACTGGACCTATTGGACGACATGAACAATTGGGGAGACAAAAAGAAAATTATTGCCGAGGCCGATCTTTTTACGGTGACTATGGAAAATGAGATGTATGCCCATATGAACATCAATTATTTACAATTGGATACCCTACCCAAATTTAAGGATGGTTGGGGCCCAGTTCTTAAGGCAATGACCACCGGGAAGTATTTTTCAACCACAGGCGAAGTTTTAATTCCTAATTTTAGTATTAACGGCAAAGGGTCAGGAGAAACTATAAAATTGAATTACGGTGGTGAGGCTAAAATTCACCTGAATATAGATTGGACGTTCCCGTTAAATTTTCTGGAAGTAGTATCTGGTGATGGCCAAACGGTATTTCGGGAAAGAGTGGATTTAAGCAAAACAGGAGCCTTTGGTTCAGAGGAATTTCAACTTTCCCTTAACCTCGGAAATAGAACATGGGCTAGGGTAGAGGTCTGGGACATAGCTGCTAATGGAGCATTTACACAGACTATATATTTTTCCAAATAAGATCCCCCATTAGTTCTAATTTTGGATTTTGATTCAGTGTTCAATCCAAAAGGTGCACTATTTTAAACCTTGGAAAACTACCCTTTGTTTTTTCTTGTCTTAAGATTGTTGACAAAGAATTTTCCAATCGCATACCCTTCATCCTGTCCATTGGCTATGGCGGGCATATAATGAATCCCTCCATAAAACCTACTGATCGCCGCTTCTTCTGCAGCTTTTTTAAACGAACTAAAATTACGTGTAGGCAATCCAAATTCTTCTTCAGTAGAATCTGCAAAAGCAAAATTATCCCCGAACAACTTGGTCAGCATAATTGCCGCACTGGAGGATACAACACTGTGTCCGCTAGTATATTCGGGAAATGGCGGGGTTTGCAGTACCGGTAACCAATTTGGATCAATGTAAATATTGATATAGGTTTCTGGTCGTATTACCGCGCTCCTGTATTTTTCATCCCAACAGCTAATAAAGGCATCGGCCAAACTTACTGACAGACAAGCATAGGCCTCGGCCGATCTTACAGCTGAGGCATTGACTTTTTTGCATACCAATGAAGTGATGTTCATCCAATGTCCGTTGGGGGAAATTTTCTTTGTAGCGTACATTACATGTCCCCTTACATTCATTTTAAACGGATTACAATCCCAAAATTTTGCTATCTCAATCTCCTCTTCCGTGTTTTTGCGAACTTGATTATACACTGCAATAACATCCTTATAAAAAACACTACTGCTATCTACGGAAAATGGTGGTGGTGCTATCGGCTTAAACTGGGCTGCGGAATCGATCAAGAAAGTTCGGAGTTTGTTCCAGTTAGGTTCAATGGCTTTAATATATGCCGGTGGGGTCGGTTTCCAAGAAGCAGAATCATTTTTAACGGTGTATTGCGGCAAGGATCTTGTCTCTTTATATTTGTCCTCGGAAGCCCACTTGAGAATATGTTCAGCTACCTGTTGTCCGTAGGTTAAGGAGTTATTGTATACATTATCAGGTATCCCAATGTCCTTAAATTCCTGGAGAATAACATCTTCAAAATCATCTATCCTTTCCTCTGATATTACAAAGGATTTTCCCGAAGTTAGTATGGCATGTACTGCTGCCAAGGTAAAGCTATATTCCTTTTTCTTGTCAGGAGTCGGAACAGTTCCGAGCCCATTCAACTGCCCAGCCAAACTGACATAATCTTTCTGGTCTTGAATTAATGTTTCATATGCCGCTACGGAAACATAGGCATAGGTGCGACTGGTTACAGGAGGTGAATAAATATCGTAGACCATAACATCTGTAACCTGTTTGATGGCTCTATGTACAAAATCGGCATGCTCCGTTTTTGATTTCCAGTTTTGTGCCCAAATTGAATTTAGGGTACTTATAATTAATATTCCAAACCAAAATAGCCTCTTCATAAAACGTTTCTTTTATTTCCTTTATAATTAATAATTGTGATCTTGGCCATATCTTTTTCAATTGGTAGTTTACGTGTGGATTGTGACATATAAGTAGAACCGTAGTAAAATTCCAATCTTTTTTTACGTCCATCCTTATATATGATTTCAGCAGAAAAATCATCCACATTAAGATCCACCCAACGATCGATGTTTTTTTGGGTTGGAATATTGCTGCTAAACACCAAAAGATCATCTTGGTTTTGGGTAGCAATTAGTACCGGTTCATTATTTGCAGTATATAATTGTGCCAGCCCTTTTGCGTCTCCAGGGACATAAAAACCTGTATTGGCGGGTGGCATAGCGTTAAAATTACCTTCACCGTCTCCTCTTAGGCAAAGGCCATTAAAGGCATCGTGCCTTCCGCTATAAGGATCCATCCCATAATCGTTGCCTACCAATAGAAGATCCAAATTTCCATCTCCATCAAGGTCATTGGCCAACATGCCATATACAGGAGCTTCCTGTGCCTGAAGTGGCAGTGGGTGCAATTCAAACTTTCCGTTACCCTTGTTTTCAATATAGGAAGTGCGCATTTCGGTACTCTCCAGGATTATGGCACTCTCTTTGTCAGTTTCATTCCATATATCGTCCATACTGGCCAAGCCATAAGATTGATAGGTAGGGAACTTCTTTCGCATTGTAATTACCTGGCCAACCAGATCGTCCCTTGAAGCAATGGGAAATGATTGACGGTTGCCATCATCGCCGGTCATATAACAGAATACCATGGCATCTAGGGAACCATTATTGTCGATGTCTTTGGCGATTATGGTCATCGGTTCTGTTGGGGTAGCCGTATAATTGGTATTAAGGCCCAAATTACCAGCAACATAATCCATGTCACCATCATTATCAAAATCGCCTGCCACTAAACTATTCCACCAGCCGGACTGTTTTTCTATGCCTACATCCATTTTTACCAAAGATGATCCAGTGTTTTTCAAAAATGTTATGGGCATCCATTCTCCTGCCAAAACTAGATCGGTTTTTCCATCATTGTCAAAATCGGTCCACAAGGCATCTGTTACCATACCTATATTTTTTAATCCTGGAGAATAGTCATTGGTCACATCAATAAATTTTCCCTTCTCATTTCTCAATAAATAACTTTTAGGTGCCGCAGGATATGCTGCAGAAACGACCCGACCTCCCACGAAAAGGTCTAAATCCCCATCACCATCGAAATCTGCGGCCTTTACACAGGAACCGTTTGTGAAATCTGGGGGTAGGCTATTAATATCTCTTTCAAACATTCCTTCGCCATTGTTTATAAAAAGACGGTCATTACTAATGGCATGATTGGCAGGGATTTCGTAACTCCCACTTACCATATATAGATCAAGATCATTATCATTGTCAACATCTAAAAACAGTACCCCCATATCTTCGTACAAAATATCCTCTTCCTGCAAAAACCTTGAAGAATCCATTGTGAACTTGGCATTGGCATCTTGCATAAAGAACACACCGGGATTGTCGGAGGAGCCTCCGATATAAAAATCTTCGTAGCCGTTATTATCGACGTCACCTACGGCTATTCCAGGGCCAAATTGACTTAATTTATGGGGTAGTGTACTTTGTATGTTATAATCTACAAAATCCGTTTCCTTAGGTTTATAGTTAATATTATAAGTACTGTTTGCTTTCATAAAAAGGGAAGTAACTACCCTTTTATTCGGAAGTGAATTTACCTTATGGGAATTTTTATAATTAAGAGTAACGGGTGCTCCCAGTGGAATATCTGTTTTTAATTGCTGTTTGCCATCAGGCCAATACACTCTCAGTGAATCAATTTTTTTAGTTTCACCCAAACCAAGGTGTGCCCTTTGGTCATGTGTGGATAAATAACCTCGAATGGGGTAATGATCATAATGCAGTTGGCGATTCCCGGAATAGAATATTTTTATGGACGCACCTATACCATTGGTATTAAATTTAGGCCCTTCGAAGTTAATAGTGAGATGACTGCCTGTTTTATTGGTAGTGTTTTCATAAACAAATGCCGGTCCGTTAATGTTATTTATCACAACGTCCAAATCTCCATCATTATCAAGGTCGGCATATGCTGCACCGTTGGAAAAGGACAAATGGTCTATTCCCCAAGCCTTGGAAACGTTTTCGAAGATTATTCCATTGGTATTTTTATATGCATAGTTGGCTAGTTTTACGACTGGCAGGGAATCTGTCATGGCCAAAGTAGCGCTTTGTGAACTACCACTTTGTCCATTGTCATAGGCTATATAGTCTAAATCCGTAACATCCCTAGGTAGTCCATTAGTAATAATGATATCACGGAGCCCGTCATTGTCGAAGTCGGCAACCAAAGGGCACCAACTCCAATCCGTTTGATATATCCCGGCCATAAACCCCATATCCTTAAAGACAGATTTACCATTCTGGTCAGGGCCGCTATTTATTTGCAAAACATTTCTAACATATTGGTGGTTGTAGTTGTATTGGCTATTGTTGATATAGTTGTAATATTCATTGCCACTGAGCATTCGTTTTTTACGAAGATTGTTTTCCGGAAGCATTTCCAAAGAAATCAGGTCTACATGTCCGTCGTTATTGACATCGACGATATCGGTGCCCATGGCGTTCCAAGCTGTGTGTTTAAAATAGTCGTCCAGGCGATTTGTGAAAGTGCCATTTTTATTGTTAATGTAGCACAGGTCGTTGGAAATGAAGTCGTTAGCCACATATATATCGGGCCAACCATCGCCATTGATATCCGTAATAGCCGCTGCATGTCCCCAACCTTCCAATCCTATTCCCGCTTCTTTGGAAACATCGGAGAAGGTTTGGTTACCATTATTTTGATATAACCTATCCGTGTTCTTGGCACTGCCGTCCGTCAATTTGGCCCGATAATAAATGGGTGTTCTAGGGTCATATATTTCATTGGTCACTTGGTACATATCAAGGTCACCGTCCCTGTCATAATCAAAAAAATAGGCTTGTGTACTATATCCATTGTCGGCAAGTCCGTAGGCCACCGCGGATTCTTTAAATATGGGAACACCTTGTTTATTAACCCCTTGATTAATATACAGTAAATTGGTTCTACGAATAGGATCCGACCTAAAGGATGCGGACAAATAAATATCTGGCAAACCGTCCGTATTTATGTCCACCACTGATACTCCTGTAATCCATCTGTCGTGCCCATTAACATTGGCGATTTGTGTGATATCCTGAAATTGCAAATTGCCTTTATTCATGTACAATTTACTCGATACCATGTTTCCTGCAAAGTAAATATCCATAAGGCCGTCTTGGTTAAAATCACCAACTCCTACGCCTCCGCCATTGTATATATTAGCCTGATTGAGAATATTAAGTGTATCATTTTCGAACAGTTGATTGTTAAACGCTATTCCCGTTTTTGATGCTGGCAACAATTCAAAAAGTGTAGGGTTGTGCTGTGCCGAAGTTCCGGAAAAGGAAAGAACAAAAAGGATCAATACATTAGAATGCAATATCTTTTTAGATATTTTCATACTCCAAATTCTTTAAAATTAGCTATAAGGGTTAATATATTACCCAACAAATAATTTTGGTAACGAGTGCTCCTATTAATAAAATGCTGGGAGGTAAAATTATGGATGTTTATAAAACAGAAGAAGTTCATATTGTTCTATTATTCAACAATACGTGTCAAATACTATGACCCACCAACTCCTTAGCCACATCTTAAACTAGGTTGACAGAGGACTTGTGGTAAAATAGTGCATGGATCAAAAGTTACCCGATCAACCTAACACTGATGACCTCGTTAAATATCTTCAATTACCGAACTAGGGGAAACTTGGAAAGACGAAAGATAACCAGTAAATTATACCTCGAATGCAGGAACCTTGAAAATAGTCTTAAGACATAGGGTCATCCCTAATACCACCTTTATAATCCGTACCGTTAAATGGGTCAAAGCAAGGTATTAGAGGATATTTTTGGGAAAGAAATTAAAGCGATTGAACACATTGGTAGTACATCTGTTCCCAAATTAAGTGCAAAACCTATCATAGATATTTTTCTTGCTGTTTCCTCATTACATAATGTGTCTTATTACAATGACAAACTACAGGGCTTAAATTACAGATATTCTATTACAGATATGTCAAACAGGCATCTATTCTCCAAATATACGGCGGCAGAAGTCTGGACGCATAATTTACACATACTCCCATATGATAAAAATTTTTATTTAAGAAACGAATTATTATTTCGGGATTATTTAAGAAAAAACCCAGAATTTGTTAGTAAGTACACCTCATTAAAGGAGCAATTGGTTTTAAAAAATTATAACACCATAGAAGAATACACTAAGTCAAAATCAGAGTTCATTCGGTTTGTTATGGAGCTTGCACGAACAGGGAAAGGTCTGGTAAAATAAATGATCATTTAAGTACAAAAATGGATCCACAATGTATTCACCACATAAACTTAAATGATATACCAATTATGACGGAATACAAAATAGAGGGTTGATTTAAAAACTGGAATATCTTAACAGCTATGTGCCAATGGCAGTTATTGTTTTAACCTCTCTATAAATCCTTTCAAAATTCATTCTCAAATCTTCCTTGGAAAAGAAATTAGGTTTGGGCGGAACTTCTTTTTTAATGTTCTGTAGTTTGAACTGCAGTTTTTTGTCCCTTCCATCGGCAAAGGCAATAAATTCTCCTTGATCCAACCTAAAGAAGATATCTGCACGTCTTTTAGAAACTTCCTTTTCCCCAGTGGTAATGCGGGTATCAAAGTTAAGGTTATGTCCACGGT
>Ga0209344_10002842_pt1 | contig 18338 bp, 13 predicted proteins | sample Cruoilmetagenom6_FD_187293 | JGI IMG/M metagenome (GOLD analysis project Ga0209344, IMG submission 187293) | Oil polluted marine microbial communities from Coal Oil Point, Santa Barbara, California, USA - Santa Barbara Oil Seep Sample 6 (SPAdes)... | ecosystem: Environmental > Aquatic > Marine... | reverse complement strand
CCCCAATATCATTTGCTGAGGCATCCGTGAAAACAAGAGTAGCAGCGATATCAAGACTTGAAGAATCCCCATTATCAGTGGATAAGGCTACTCGTGTACCAGATGGAGAAATTAATACGGCTTCTATGTCATTCGCCCAAGTATGAATCAAGTTTATAGAAACATTATCCAACGCATAATCAATTCCTAATATACCGGTTTCTGCTACTGTGGCAACTGAGGGGGTCATTAATCCACTTGTGCCCACTGCAGGAATTGGTCGAGGATTAGCAGGATCGCAAGCAGATATTGGACCAGTTGATGGAATTATCTCTTCACCCACCACATTCATAACTAAATGCATGTTTGGGAACCCGATGGCACCTGTTTCTGTTGGAGTTGTAATCCCGCAGTCAGCTGCTAAAAGATATCCGGGAGCAGTTTGTCCGTCTCCATTGGAGCCTGGAAAAACACTATCGCCTGATACCTGTCCATTAGGTAAGAATAATTCATAGATTAAAAGTTCCCCGGCAGGAATGGTAGCTGCCAAAGGGAAAGAAACAACCACTAAATCATCCGCGTCTGTAACGGGAGCTATTGTTGTACCTCTCAAAGTAGCAGAGCCTGGAAAGGAGCCTGGAAAAGTACCAACAGGAGCAGAATAAACATTAACAACTAAATTAAATGAACCTGTACTTGTGGTTACCTGTTCCAAACCAAATTCAACATCCGTAACATTAAAATCATTTGTGATGCCAAAACTAGATAAGTTAAAAACCCTATAAAAAAAATTATCTGTTTGAAGTCCTCCTGCATTACAAGTAACAGAGGAACCGAATACAATGTTCTGTGTAGTACTATGGGTTATAACTACTGGCGCCAAATTTATTGGTCCATTTATGTTTTGGTAATTACTGGATGCGTGCCCAGCAGGGGGGTTATAAATAGTTTTCCCAGATTTACCAGAGGATGTAAGTGATGATTGCCCAAAAGTGAGAGGAATCATCAAAAACATACATAAGATTGAAAGTAACGTAATTTTTTTCATAATGTAACATTTTAATAGTTAGAGCATTAAATGTATGTTAAAATTTTCACATTTGGTATGTGAAAATCAATATTTTATGTTAAATATTAAATATTATTTAAATTTCTTAAAAAAATTTTAAAAGCCAATAAAAAAGCCATTTCCCCGAATGGGAAATGGCCTTTTTTAAATAAATAAATGATAAAAACTATTTAATCATCTCATAACTGCGTTTTATGAACGCTGTAAGCTCTTCACCTTTTAATAAATTTTTACTCAATCTCGCTAAATCAAGTGCTTGGTTCACTAACCTTTCTTTCTTCTTTTCTGTCTTTGTATTTAAGATTTCAACTACCAATTCATGGTTTGTGTTTACGATCAAATTATACATTTCAGGGAAACCTCCCATTCCGAACATACCACCGCCTCCGGTTTTTTGCATGTCCTTCATTCTACGCATAAATTCGGGCTCGGTAATTATAAATGGATTGGCATTGCTGTCCAAAGCTTCCAATTGTACACTGAATTTCTCCTTCGGAATTACACCGTCCAAAAATGTTTTCAAGCTTTCCTTTTCTTCATCGGAAAGTTTTGAAATCTGTTCATCATCTTTTTTGATGAGATTTTCCACATGGTCGCTATCTACACGAACAAAAGAGATTTTTTCTTTACTGCTTTCCACTTTTTGAAGCAGGTGTGTAACAATAGGCGAATCCAACAGCAATACTTCATAACCTTTCTCTTTTGCGGCTTCTATATAACTGTGCTGCTCTTCTTTGTTTGATGCATAAAGAATTACAAGATTTTCATCTTTGTCGGTCTGTGTTTCCTTTATCTTTTCCTTCAATTCATCAAAAGTATAGTAGGTTCCATCTACCGTTGGGTACAGTGCAAAATCCTCTGCTTTTTCAAAGAATTTATCCTCGGTCAACATTCCGTATTCGATAACTATTTTAATATCGTTCCATTTTTTCTCAAAACCTTCACGATCATTTTTGAAGAGACTTTTCAATTTATCGGCAACCTTTCGGGTTATATAACTTGAAATTTTCTTCACGGCACCATCCGCCTGTAAATAGCTTCGCGAAACATTTAGCGGAATGTCTGGACTATCAATGACCCCGCGGAGCATCGTCAAGAATTCTGGAACGATTCCTTCTACATTATCGGTCACAAAAACCTGGTTTTGATATAGTTGAATTTTATCTTTCTGTATGCTCATATCGTTAGTCATCTTAGGGAAGTATAAAATTCCCGTAAGATTGAAAGGATAATCAACATTTAAGTGAATGTGGAAAAGTGGCTCCTCAAACTGCATTGGGTACAATTCGCGGTAAAAGGAATTGTAATCCTTATCTTCCAATTCGGTGGGTTGCTTTGTCCATGCCGGGTTTGGGTTGTTGATAATATTGTCAACCTCCTCCGTAGGCGCTTTATCCTCTTCTTTGGCGCCTTCAGGCTTTGGAAGGGTTTCCGTTTTTGTTCCGAATTTTATCGGAATTGGCATAAACTTGTTGTATTTCACTAACAATTCACTGATGCGATTTTCCTCCAAAAACTCTGTAGAATCTTCCGCTATATGAAGAATAATTTCCGTGCCTCTTTCCTTTTTGTCAGTCTTTTCAATAGTGAATTCTGGTGAGCCGTCGCAGGACCAGTGTACCGCTGGTTCATCTTTGTAGCTTTTGGTAATAATTTCAACCTGTTTGGCCACCATAAATGCGGAATAGAAACCAAGACCGAAATGCCCGATTATACCGGCATCCTTTCCATTTTTATCCTTGTATTTTTCGATGAATTCCTCGGCTCCGGAAAAGGCGATTTCATTGATGTATTTTTCAACTTCCTCTTTCGTCATCCCGATACCTTGATCGATAATGCGAAGCTCTTTTTTCTTTTTATCAAGCTTCACTTCAATGATGGGGTTGCCATATTCAACGCCCTCAGCTTCGCCAATATTGGCCAAGTGCTTCATTTTTAAAGTTGCATCTGTAGCATTTGAAATCAATTCCCGAAGAAAAATTTCGTGGTCGCTGTATAAAAACTTTTTGATCAGCGGAAAAATATTGTCCACGGATACATTAATAGTTCCTTTGCTCATATTGCTGTATTTTGAATTATTGGGTTTAATTATTTTACCTTCATATTCAAATAAAGTACCAACCCCTAAATTGCTGACAGCTTGTCACAGTGTTATAATTTTCTAGTCCTTCAATATTTGTAAGGAAATGGATTTAAATTTTAACAAAACTTTGTTTAATGCTTTAACAATTTCACTAAACAAAGAATAGTATCTTTACAAAGAGTAATCGAATATTAAATTGCTATGAAAAAGTAAAAATATTCTATTATTTAATTGGTTAGGTTGTTTAAGAAGGGCGCATCTTTTGCGCCCTTCTTTTTGTTTTATAATGATATCCTTGTCTTTTGCTATGCGTGCATACTATATAAAATACATTTTACTTCACTTAAAAGCAGAGTATAGTTATCTTTCCAAACTATTTTAAATTACTATAAATGTACACTTCAAAAATTACTGGTTTAGGATATTTTGTGCCGGAAAATGTGGTTACCAATGACGATCTTTCAAAATTGATGGATACGAACGATGCTTGGATTCAAGAACGAACGGGTATAAAAGAAAGAAGACATATTAAAAAGGGAGACGGAAATTCAACTTCCGTAATGGCTGTAAAAGCTTCAACAATTGCTTTGGAACGCGCCAATCTTGTTCCCAAGGATATTGATATGATTGTTTTTGCAACACTTAGTCCGGATATGTATTTTCCCGGCGGTGGAGTGGAAGTGCAGGAAATGATGAAGATGCGAACCATCCCCGCACTCGATGTACGCAACCAGTGCAGCGGATTTGTTTACGCAATTTCGGTCGCCGATCAATTTATAAAAACCGGGATGTATAAGAATATTTTGGTTATTGGCAGTGAAAACCATAGCGGGGGCTTGGATTTTTCGGATCGCGGAAGGAGTGTTTCCGTTATTTTTGGAGATGGTGCTGGTGCGGCGGTAGTTTCGAGAAATGAGACTGGCAAGGGCGGCATTCTTTCCACACATCTTCACAGTGAAGGAGAGCATAAAAATGAACTTTCGCTACAGGGACCCAGTACTCGACATTGGGTGCCGGAAATAATTGCTGAAAATCCGCAGGAGGATATTCCGTATTACCCATATATGAACGGTCAATTCGTCTTTAAACACGCCATTACTCGTTTTGCAGAAGTAATACAGGAAGGATTGGAAGCCAATAAACTGGAGGTAAAGGATATTGATATGCTGATTCCACATCAAGCCAATTTGCGCATTTCGCAGTTTATTCAACATAAATTGAAATTGAGGGATGAACAAGTATTCAATAACATTCAAAAATACGGTAATACCACAGCGGCTTCAATCCCCATTGCGTTGACCGAAGCTTGGGAAGCTGGAAAAATTAAAGAGGGAGATTTGGTAGTTTTGGCGGCTTTCGGAAGTGGTTTTACTTGGGGCAGCGCTATTATTAGGTGGTAATTTATTTTGAAGAAAGTATAAATGAAAAAGCCTTTCCGCAAATGTGAAAGGCTTTTCTTTTACCTAAAATAAGGTATAATTCGTTAAAGGCTAATTCAAATAAATTATAAAAGAAGTTTTAGGTAATTAATAGACGTTTATAAAAGCCCAATAGTTTCAGTAAGTGCAATTTTTTAACTTAATAATAACTATTAGAAAATGCCGCCGCCACCAGATTTCGTGTTGTCGTCCCTATTTTTCCTGCTTTTTGCACGGTATTCATTTCCTCCAAATCTGTAGGAAAGCCCTACGAAAATGGTATTGGTTTCGTTTCGGAACTCTCCACTCTGTGGATAGGGGGCCTCGCCACTGAAGCCAAATTTCATGGAATTAAGAATGTCGTTATAATTAATGCTAAAGGTTCCGCGACCCTCCCAAAGTGTGTAACGAGCGCCGAGATTTATGAAATACAATGGCTTCGATTCAAACTGGATTCCCTTATTTTTAGCCCTGTATAAACCAAAAGCTGAGAAAGTAAGTTGCTTGGTAACAGTAAAATTGTTCATCATTCTTGCATTCCATGTAACAATATCCGCTTCTACTACTTGCGTTTCAATATCATCAATGGTTGGATTTTCCCCAGGATTTCTAAAAAATTCAGTAATTCCTTTTTGTGTTCTTTTATAGAGTTCAAAACTGGTATTAAAACTCCACCATTTTGTGGGTTTATAATTTCCGGAGAGCTCCAATCCATAAGCATCCGTGTTGTTGAAATTTTCAAAAGTGAGAATAGAACGGTCCAAATTTGTCCGATCCACCAATATCGTGCGGTTAATTTCATCGTCCACGAGACGGTAAAAAATTCCTGTGGTGATACTTCCTTTTTCTAAATTTCGGGTATAATTTGCTTCAATGGAATTTGTAAACTGTGGCTGCAGATCAATATTTCCGAAGGAAGTAATCAGCGGCGTGCTAAACTCCCGTATAGGATTCACCTGATGTAAACCTGGCCGATCCACGCGTCGGCTGTAACTCAACTGGTATTGGTTTTTCTCACCGGGAGAATATGTAACAAAAGCGCTTGGATATACCTGAAAATACTCGTTAGTAAACGCGCGCACACTATTGGTATCAGCGGCAACGCTTACGTTTTCAACCCTTGCACCAAGTTGGTACGACCACTTTTCATAAGTTTTACCGAAGGTTGCATATGCTGAATAAATATCGCGTTTATATTTAAAATCGGTGGAAGGCGTGGGTACCAAATTCCCGTCAGCATTATAACTTTGGCCGGTGGACGAATAATCAATATTCGTCTCAAAAAGTCGTGCCTCTGCACCAATTTCCAATTTCACACTTTCGGAAAGTGGGTTCACATAATCCAGGTTTACGGTAAGTTGCTCCCTATCGGTTTCATCAAAATCGGTAAAATTATCCAATTCGCTGGCGCCGGTAAATGCATATTTTTGATCGGAATCACTATTAAAATTATTGTAATCTGCCTCAAGTTCCAGCGTGTGATCCTTTTTTTCAAAATTCACTTTATAATCAAAGTTGTATTGGGATGAAATATTTTCATCCTCAAAATAAAAAAGCTGTCGCTGATTGAGCGCAGGTTCGTCCAAATAAAATATGGAAGAACTGCCATTTCCGTTTCCTTCAAAAATATTTTGGTTGGTGAAGAAGGAAAGTGTGTTATTGTCATTCAAATAGAAATCGACTCCCACTTTAAAAAGATTTGATTTACTGTTATCGAAAAAGTGGATAATCTCTTCGGAATTGTTGAAAGAACGTTTAATGAATCCATCATTTTCACTCTGCGAAACATTATTGCTCAAATTCCCATAAATATTGAATTTTCCATTTCGGTAATTCATATCCAGCCCGGCATTAAAACGTGCATTGTCCTTAAAAGTAAGCCCTACGGAAGCATTGCCGTTAAAACCAACATTTACGTTTTTGTGAAGAATTATGTTGATGATTCCGCTCATTCCTTCGGGATTGTACTTTGCCGAAGGATTCGTAATTAGCTCAATTTGTTTGATGGACGAAGATGGAATTTGTTTTAAGAGTTGTGCCACCGGTACATTTGATAGTTTTCCATCAACCATTACGCGAACGTTTTCGTTGCCGCGCAGCGAAAGTTCTCCGGTCTGTTGGTCCACGCTCACAGAAGGTAGGTTGTTCATAATATCGGAAGCCGTTGGCCCAGCGGTGGAAAGATCCTTTCCTATATTTATCACTTTTTTATCTAAGCGCTGCTCGATGGTGGAGCGCTCTGCCACTATATTTACCTCATCCAGCGAGGCAATGTCTTCCGAAAGCACAATATTGCCCATATCAATGTTTAAATTTCCTTTGGTAATGTTTATTTCCGAAGTATAAACCTTGTAGCCTATATATTGTATGTATACTTTACTTTTTCCTTCGGGGATTTTTGTTATTTCAAATTTGCCATAGTCGTCGGTAATAGAACCCGTGATTATTTCGTCATTTAGATTTTTTACTACTACGGTTACATAGGCCAGGGGTTCATTGAGGGCGCCATCGGTTACGGTACCGCTGATGCTGCCCGGTTTTTCTAAGGGATCGGTAGATGCGAATGCACTTCCGAACATGATGATTGCAAGTACTAAGATGAATTTTTTCATTTTGTGATTGGTTAATTTTATGATTGATGAATGTAAAAAACTATTATTATGCATTAAATATTACTTTGTATAACATAATAATAAAACAGAGATTTCCAATGTTTATATAGAAGACGATGATTTTTAGTTTCTGTTACAGGTAACTCAGATTTATTTAAAAAAACAAACCCGAAGCGAGTGCCTCGGGTTTGAATCTTTACTGCAATTATTAACACTAACCATCAACGTAAAAACTGTCGCAGTAAAGATTTAAATTCTAACTACTATATAGACGTTCAAAAGGAGGGAATGTTTCATTTCCTATTTCATTTTAACGAACATTTATGAAATGTTGATAAAGAGTATTGTAAATTTCAATAAAAAGATAAAATATGAAAAAGACATTAGTACTTGGCGCAAGCCTCAATCCGGGCAGATATTCAAACCTAGCAATAAATAGATTGGTGAGTTATGGCCACACCGTAGAAGCTGTTGGGTTAAGAAAAGGTGTTGTTGCGGGAGTGGAGATCTCTACGGAAAAAGAGAAATTTGAAAACATAGATACCGTAACACTCTATCTAAATCCGAAACGACAGGTAGAATATTACGATTATATTATCGCGTTGAAACCAAAGCGGGTTATATTCAATCCCGGTACGGAAAATCCGGAATTTTATGAAATACTCCGAAAAAATAATATTGAAATTGAAGTAGCCTGTACCTTAGTTCTTTTGGGTACGAATCAATACTAAACCAAAAAATGTAAGCGCTCCGTTTAAGATTAGTATAAAAAAGCCAAATTCAAAATTTAGATATTCCATACTAATACTGCTTATTGCATATCCCAAAAATGGAGTCAGTATTGCTACTATTGGCACCAACTTATCTTTTACGTCCCATTTTGTAAAAAGTCCATACGCATACAATCCCAACAAAGGACCATAGGTATATCCCGCAAACACGAAAAGTTTTGCAATCACCGAGGCATCGGAAATTACATATTTAAAGAAGATAATTACAAATATCAGCAATAGGGAAACCAAGATATGAATGAGCTTACGAACACGAATTTGTTTTGCCTCGTCATATTTTTTTTCAATTTCCAAAATATCAATACTAAACGAAGTTGTTAATGCGGTTAATGCACTATCAGCACTGCTGTATGCGGCGGCAATTAACCCTAAAATAAATAGAATTGCTACTCCAATTCCAAATTCATTTTGCATCGCCAACGTTGGGTATAATTGATCTTTATGTGCGTCAATTCCATTTTGTGCTGCATATACGGTAAGCAATAAACCGAGAACCAAAAAAAGAAAATTTACGAATGTCAATACAATGGTAAACCAAAACATGTTTTTTTGCGCGTCCTTTAAATTACGACAGGTCAGGTTTTTCTGCATCATATCCTGGTCCAGTCCTGTCATTACAATGGCGATAAATGCACCGCTGATGAATTGTTTCACAAAATGATCGCCTGATTTCCAATCGTCAAAAAAGAAAATCTGGCTCATATCGCTTTCGGCAATGAAGGTAAAAAGGTTACTTCCCGAAATGCCTAAATCTGTGGAAACATAATAAACAGAAACGCCCACGGCTACAAGCATAAATAGCGTTTGGAGTGTATCCGTCCACACAATGGTTTTTATTCCACTTTTGAAGGTGTAAAGCCAAATCAACAAAATTGTTATGGTAACCGTTACCCAGAACGGGATATTCAAAGAGTCGAAAATCAAGCTTTGAAGCACAACTGCCACTAAATACAATCGAAAACTAGCCCCCACAACTCTAGAAAGAAGGAAAAAAGAAGCCCCGGTTTTGTACGAAGCGCTTCCAAACCTACCTTCCAAATAAGTATAAATTGAAGTTAGATTTAAACGATAATACAAGGGAAGGAGCACCAATCCAATTACTGCATAGCCCACGGTATAGCCCAATACTACTTGAAAATAACTGAATTTTGAAGCCTCTACCCAACCGGGAACCGAGATAAATGTCACCCCGCTCAATGAGGCGCCAATCATTCCAAAGGCAACCAAATACCAGGGCGATTGTTTTCCAGCCTTAAAAAAATCTGCATTGCTGCCACCTCTGTTCGTGAAATAGGAAATTAGGATTAAAACCAAAAAATAACCAAGAATGAGTAACAGAATGTGTAAGGGTTGCATAAAATTTAGGACTACAGCGGTTTAAAGATATTATTTTGGTAAAAATACGAAGTTTGGTTTCACCACCATTTTTATTTTTAATACTTTTGGATTTCTTGAAAAATAATCAACATAACTCTCTAAAAATTAATAAAATGCGTTTTAAATTACTCTTGTTTTTTGCATTAATTATGGGTTCCATGGCCAGTCAAGCTCAGGAATACCTGCAAATGATTGACGACGGCACTTTCAAAGTGCAAGAAATTATTGATAATGCGGAAGCTTATTTTGCCGTTAGGGGTAAAGGGAAAGGCACCGGTTATAAACAATTTAAAAGATGGGAATACAATGCCTTGAGAATGGTAAAGGAAAATGGATATCTTCCTACAACAGAAGAACGTCTTACCGAGTTAAAACGTTGGAACTCATATTTAAACAATACCGCTGCCAATAGAGCAGTTCTTAATGATAACTGGCAGGAATTAGGACCAACAGATTGGAATGCAACTTCGGGTTGGAACCCTGGGGTGGGTAGAATTACAGGGCTTGCCATTGATGAGGGAGATGAGAACCATATGATAGTAGGTGCAAATACAGGTGGCGTGTGGAAAACTACAGATGGCGCCCAGACTTGGACGCCGCTTTCAGATTATTTTTCGAACCTTTCAGTATATTCCGTAGCTATTGATCCATCAAATTCGAATACTTACTTTTTTGGTTCCACAGGTGGGAAAATTTTTAAATCTACCGATGCGGGAGCCACATGGAGCTTATTGGGAACAATAGGAAATAGTATAGTAAATAAAATTTTAATCAATCCGTCGAATACAAATATAATGTTTGCCACCTCTGAAAATATGGGTATTTACAGATCTACGGATGGCGGTGCAAACTGGACGGAACCCGTTGCAGACACTAGAGGGTACGACGTTGAGTTTAAACCTGGAGACCTTTCCGTGGTTTATGCTTCTGGAAGTGGTTTTCACAAATCTACTGATGGAGGTGCTACTTTTACTACAATAGGTGGTTTTACAACTGGGCCCAAAATGATTGGTGTTTCAGCAAATGGTCCCGATACTGTATATGTTATTGAAGCATCCGCCGGTAGATTTGGAGGATTTTATACATCGAGCAATAGTGGAGATAGTTTCACAAAATTAAACCATGGAAGTCTTAACTTTTTTGGTTATAGCACAAGTGGAAACGATAACAGCGGTCAAGCCCCGCGAGATATGGGCATAGCCGTTAATCCAACAAATGTAAATGAAGTGCACATTGCCGGTATACTTACATGGCGCTCTACCAATGGCGGAAACTCTTTTAGCTGTACTTCAGACTGGATTCCAGGAAATGCCGCCTCCAGTAATATAGGTTATTGCCACGCTGATGTGGATGATATTCAATATTATGGAACAAGTTTGTACGCTATAACAGACGGGGGTATTTATAAAGCCGAGAATACAGGTACAGTGAATGCTAATTATTACCAAGACCTGACACAAGGTTTGGGAATTAGACAATTTTACAAAATAGGGGTTTCACAAACCGCAGATGTTATTGTATCCGGTGGTGCACAGGATAATGGCACTTCTTTTTACACTCAGGCTACACAATGGAAAGATTGGTTGGGAGCTGATGGAATGGAAACATTTATTTATAGAGGAAATAGTAACATGTTCTTCGGGACTAGCCAGAATGGTCAATTATATAGAAGTGGAAATGGCGGTAATTCGCAAATTGGTCTGAATGAACCAGGCAGTGGTTCAGGAAACTGGGTAACTCCCTTTGAACAGGATCCTGTTTTGGAAAGTACAGTATATGTAGGTTATGACTTCGTGTATAAATCTTCAAATTTAGGTAACACTTGGACGCCTATCTCCCAAGATTTTAACGGAAATCTTGACAATATGAAAATTTCACCTACCAATAGCGATGTTATGTATGTGTCAAGAGGGCCATTTCTCTTCAGAACCGATGATGCCGGTGCTACGGATTGGGTGCAGACAACTTTTCCGGGAGGAACCATTAACTCAATAGCCGTTCACCCTACAAATCCTTATAAAATTGCCGTTGCAGTTACTGGACCCAACAGAGTTGTTGTGTCTGAGGATGGTGGCGATACATGGATAAATTACAAAAAGAATCTTCCAAATTTTAGCGCCTTGGCACTTATTTGGGATAATAACGGCAAAGACGGCCTATATTTGGGTATGGATTATGGTATCTATTATATTGATAATACATTTGCAGATTGGCAGCCATACAGCAACTTGTTGCCAAATGTTATTATAAATGAATTGGATATAAACAATACCACGAACATGCTGTATGCAGGAACCTACGGAAGAGGCCTTTGGGTTTCCCCTTTGGTTGACGGTACGGCAGGAGTTAATAATAACATTTCTGAAGCTTCAGTAAGTATTTATCCTAATCCTGCAAAAGGTATGTTCACAATTGCATTGCCTAAATCACTAACGGCGGAAGTAAGGATTTTTGATATTTCTGGTAAATTGCTTATTTATGAAGCAGAAGCTGTAATTTCAACCAAACATTCAGTTGATGTTTCATCACTTTCTACCGGTACATATTTTGTACGTGTTAATAGTGAGGAAGGTACAGCAACCAAAAAACTTCTTATAAACTAAGAGCCATTTTATAAAACGAATGCTTCAGGAAAACCCCTTTTTCTGAAGCATTTTTTTTATCTTGGCGGCTCGAATCAAGCTATGGAATTTTCTTCAAAACTTCTTGAAAATGCAGTAAACGAAATGTCCCAACTCCCCGGAATTGGTAAACGTACCGCACTTCGATTGGTTCTTCACTTATTAAAACAACCACAAGAGCAATCCAATAAATTGGCTTCCAGTTTATTGAAAATGCGCGAGGAAATTAACTTTTGTGCAAATTGCCATAATATCAGCGACACAAAACTTTGTGAAATATGTGCCAATCCACGCCGTGAAGAACAATTGGTCTGTGTGGTTGAGGATATTCGCGACGTAATGGCCATAGAAAATACCAGCCAGTATCGCGGTCACTATCATGTTTTGGGCGGAAAAATTTCCCCCATGGACGGCATCGGCCCTGGCGATTTGACCATTCCTTCATTAGTAGAAAAAATAAAGATGGGAAATGTCCGCGAACTTATTTTTGCACTCAGTTCAACCATGGAAGGCGATACCACAAATTTTTACATTTATAAACAAATTGAACCCTACAATATAACCACCACGACAATTGCACGTGGAATCTCGGTGGGCGATGAACTTGAATATGCAGATGAGGTTACGCTGGGTCGAAGCATCCTGCACCGTATTCCTTTTGAATCTTCACTAAAAAGTCAATAGATTGAAACTATCCGTTGTTATTCTCAATTACAATGTGCGCTATTTTTTGGAGCAGTGCATCCGCTCCGTGCAAAAAGCTACCCAAAATTGGGAAGCTGAAATTATTGTAATAGATAATAACTCGCAGGACGATAGTTGCAAAATGGTCAAAAACCTTTTCCCACAGGTGATTTTGATTGAAAATAAAGAAAACGTAGGTTTCAGTAAAGCCAACAATCAAGCCGTGGCTGTTGCTAAGGGTGAGTATGTTTGTATCCTAAATCCAGATACTGCCGTTTCCGAAGATACTTTTAAAAATACCATTGAATATTATGAAAGTGTTGAAAATATTGGGGCCTTGGGTGTGTATTTGATGGACGGAACAGGACATTTTCTGCCGGAAAGCAAGCGCAACCTTCCCACTCCCAAGGTTTCGTTGATGAAACTTACCGGCTTTACACAAAAATATTATGCCAATCATATTTTAGACACCGATCATGGGGCGGTTGATGTACTGGTAGGGGCATTTATGCTCTTGAAAAGAAGCATTTACAACCAAGTAGGTGGATTTGACGAAGACTATTTTATGTACGGCGAAGACATTGACTTTTCCTATAAAATAGCCAATGCTGGTTACAAAAATCATTATTTGGGCAGCACCACCGTGCTTCATTATAAAGGTGAAAGCACTAAAAAGGATGAAGTTTATTTTGAACGTTTTTACGGTGCGATGCAGATTTTTTACCGAAAACACTTCAATAAAAATTTTCTATTGGAAAGTTCTGTTTCCGCAGGGGTGGCGCTGGCCAAGAAAGCTCGCAAAATTTCTTCGGAGACAAAACCCAAAACGCCTGCAGCACTTGAAAGAAATTATTTCTTCACCGAAAATATTGAGCTACTCGAGAAGCTTTCCTCGAGTACAGCCACAGTTTTCCAAATGGTTTCAAAAAATATGCATCCGCAAATTACGTTGAATAACAGCCTGCTTGTGTTTGACGCGGAATATATTTCCTATAAGGAAATTTTCAAATTAATGAAACAATTAAGGGGGAGTGGCAATCTTTTCCGCATACTTCCTCCTGGCTGCAACTTCATAATAGGAAGCGACCAAAGCGACGAAAAGGGCGGCGTGGTTGTTTTTTAAGAGATTTGAAACCTAAAACGAACAAATTTTAACTAATTTTGCAGCGTTTGAAAAGTGATAATAAAATTTGAAAAAACTTTTCAGAACAAGCATCGTACATCCGAAAATCGTAAATCGTACATCAAAAAGTTATGGCAAAATTTGAATTGAAACTACCCAAAATGGGTGAAAGCGTTGCAGAAGCAACCCTTACAAACTGGCTAAAGGAAGTAGGCGATACCATTGAAGCCGATGAAGCTGTTCTGGAAATTGCTACCGATAAAGTAGATAGCGAAGTGCCAAGTGAGGTAGATGGGGTTTTGGTCGAAAAACTTTTCAATGTAGATGATGTAGTTCAAGTAGGCCAGACCATTGCCATAATTGAGACTGCGGGAAGCAATGGAGGTGAAAAAACAGTTTCTGAAACAACACCTTCGCCAGAGATTGTAAAGGAAGTTGAAAAGCAGGTGGAAACCGCCAAACAAACAACCCAGGCTCCAATAGAAAATACCGGCGACCGTTTTTATTCGCCATTGGTTAAAAATATAGCCGCTGCCGAAAATATTTCACAAACAGAACTTGACGGAATTTCCGGAACCGGGAAAGACGGGCGCGTAACCAAGAACGATATTTTGGAATATGTGGAAAACCGTTCTTCTTCAAAAACAGCAACTCCACAACCCCAAACTGTTGTTGAGGCCAAGAATCCTGAAACTGCCAAAGCACAAACGGCGGAACCTGCAAAACCAAAAGCTTCAGTTTCAGTAAGCGGCGAAGATGAAATAATTGAAATGACCAGAATGGGCAAACTTATTGCCCACCATATGGTTGAAAGCACTCAAACTTCAGCACACGTGCAGTCTTTTGTGGAGTGCGATGTTACAAACGTTTGGAACTGGAGAAATAAGGTGAAAAATAACTTTGCAAAACGCGAAGGAGAGAATTTAACATTCACCCCAATATTTATGGAAGCCGTTGCAAAAGCATTGAAAGACTTCCCAATGATGAATATTGCCGTGGATGGCAACAATATCATTAAAAGAAAAAACATAAACTTGGGAATGGCTGCGGCCCTTCCGGATGGAAACCTTATTGTTCCGGTAATAAAGAATGCAGATAGATTGAATTTAGTTGGAATGAGCAAAGCGGTGAACGATCTTGCTGGTCGTGCCCGTGAAAACAAATTGAAACCAGACGAAATTCAAGGTGGAACCTACACGGTTACAAACGTGGGAACCTTCGGAAGCATTATGGGTACGCCAATAATCAATCAGCCGCAAGTAGGTATTTTGGCCTTGGGAGCAATAAGAAAAGTACCTGCGGTTATTGAAACCCCAGAAGGCGATTTTATCGGTATTCGCCACAAAATGTTCCTTTCGCACAGTTACGATCACCGTGTTGTAAATGGCGCTTTGGGCGGACAATTTGTAAAACGCGTTGCCGATTATTTGGAAGCTTGGGATATTAATCGAGAAGTTTAATTTTACATAAATTATTAAGAAAAGGGGATTTTTAATTTAAAATCCCCTTTTCTTTTTTATTAATTTCTTTCAAAACTTCAATTAAAAGTATCTTTGCGCAACAAAACAAAACAATGGAACTTAACTTAAAAAAACCAATCTGTTTCTTCGATCTTGAAACCACCGGAATCAATGTCGCTACAGATAGAATTGTGGAAATAGCGATTCTGAAAGTATTTCCCAATGGAAACAAGGAAAGTTACACATGGCGTGTAAATCCTGAAATGCCAATTCCTGCTTCATCCTCAGCAATACATGGAATCACTGATGAAATGGTTACCAATGAACCTACTTTTAAGGAGTTGGCGCCAAAAGTATATGCGCTTATAAAGGATAGCGATCTTGGCGGGTTCAATTCCAACCGTTTTGATATTCCGCTGCTCGCTGAAGAATTGCTTCGTGCCGAAGTGGATTTTGATATGAAAAAGGCTCTTTCGGTAGATGTGCAGACTATATTTCACAAAATGGAAAAGCGCACTTTGGAAGCGGCCTACAAATTTTATTGCGGTAAGGATTTAAAAGATGCGCATAGTGCGGCGGCTGATACAAATGCGACCTATGAAGTTTTAAAATCGCAGTTGGATAAATATCCTGAATTGCAAAATGACATTAATTATTTGGCAGATTTCAGTTCGCACAAAGATCATGCCGATTTTGCTGGCTTCATAAGCTATAACGAAGATGGCATCGAGATTTTTTCATTTGGAAAGTATAAAGGAAGTTTGGTGATGGAAATAATGGATAGGGATTCCGGATATTTCGGCTGGTTGCTAAATGCAGATTTTCCGCTGTACACAAAAAAAGTATTAACGCGCATCCGACTTCAAAAGTTGAACACAAAATTTTAATTGCGAAATGAAGATTATCTGTATTGGCAGAAATTATGCAGACCATATAAAAGAACTGGATAGTGCAAAACCAACCGATCCGGTTATTTTTTTAAAGCCTGATACTGCAATATTATTGAAGAAACAACCGTTTTTTATTCCTGAGTTTTCAAAGGACGTGCACCACGAAGTGGAATTGTTGGTGCGGATTAACAGAATCGGCAAACATATAGATCAAAAATTTGCGCACAAATATTACAATGAAATTGGTTTGGGAATAGACTTTACTGCCCGTGATTTACAGAATGAATTGAAGGAAAAAGGTCTGCCTTGGGAAAAAGCAAAAGCCTTTGACGGTTCTGCGGTAATCGGAAATTTTATTGAAAAAGAGCATTTTCAGGATATAAATAATATCGATTTTCGCCTTGAAAAGAATGGAAAAATTGTCCAAAAAGGCAATTCAATGCTGATGACGTGGAAAATTGATGCTTTAATCGAATATATTTCAAAATATTTTACACTGAAAATTGGGGACGTTATCTTTACAGGAACTCCCGCAGGGGTTGGCAGCATTAAAAACGAGGATATATTGACGGGATACATTGGAGAAACAAAAATGTTTTCCATAAAAGTTAAGTGAAATGACAAGACATTACTCAAAGGAGAATTTAAGTGAGATTGCTGATGGCGACCAGGATTTTTTAAAGATTCTGGCCCAAACATTTTTAGATGAAATTCCTCCCGATTTGTATTCCATGAAAGAAGCCATCGAGAATGAAAATAGGGAATTGGCATATCAATTTGCCCATAAAATGAAACCGAATATTGAGATGTTTGGCATAGATACGCTAAAAGATATTACAAGTATCGAAGCTTGGTCCAAAACCTCAAAAAATAAAGCTGCAGTTCTTCCGCATCTGGAAAACGTGCTTACCACTTTAAACTACGTGTTTGACGAATTGAGAGAAGACTTCCAAATTTAAAAATGCTTGCAGAGATAATTACCATAGGCGATGAGATTCTCATAGGCCAAATTGTTGATACCAATTCAGCTTACATATCAAAAGAGCTTAATAGAATCGGGGTAAAGGTCTATCAAATTACCTCAGTACAGGATGAACGTACACATATTCTTCAAGCTTTTGAAGATGCAAAAAAACACGCTGATCTTATAATTGTCACCGGGGGATTGGGCCCAACAAAAGACGATATTACCAAACAGACTTTTTGCGATTTTTTTAATGATACATTGGTTGAAGACAAAAATGTGATTGAAAACGTAAAAAATCTTTTCAAAAATTACAAGCTTAATAAACCCTTGCCTGCAAATTACCAACAAGCGATGGTTCCTTCAAAAGCGACCATTTTAACAAATCATCACGGCACTGCTCCCGGGATGTGGATGGAAATGGACAATACTGTTTTTGTCTCTTTGCCCGGCGTACCTTATGAAATGAAACATTTATTGCAGGCGGAGGTATTGCCTCGGGTAATAAAACGCTTTAGCCGACCATACATTTACCACAAGACCCTATTGACTTATGGTTTGGGTGAAAGTGCTATAGCGGAAAGAATCGCTGAGTGGGAAGACAACTTGCCCAAAAATATTAGATTGGCTTATTTGCCCTCCTTGGGCAGGGTGCGTTTGCGGTTATCTTCAACAGGTATCGATGAAAAGGAACTGAAGGAGGGTGTTGATTCACAAATGAAGGTTTTACAAGAAATGCTTTCTGATATTGCCGTGGGCTTTGAGGAAGAAACCTCAATCGCTGAACGTATTGGAAAAATTTTGGCGGAAAAGGGAATGTCATACAGCGTAGCCGAAAGCTGTACCGGAGGTAGAATTGCGTCCGAGATAACACACTTTTCCGGAGCTTCATCTTCCTTTATGGGAGGGATAGTTCCTTACGACACCAATCTTAAAACTAAAATTTTGGGTGTGCCCAAAAATATAATAGAAGAATATAATGTAGTGAGTATTCCTGTTGCAGAAGAAATGGCCAAACGCTGCTGCAAACTTTTTGAATCTGATTATGCCATTGCTACTACGGGCATAGCGGGCCCAACAAAAGGTGACGGCGATGATGAAATAGGCACGGTCTGCATTGCTATCGCTACTCCACAAGGCGTTATTTCAGAGAAGTTTAGTTTTGGAAAAGACCGATATCGGGTCATTGAAAAAGCAGCAAATAAAGCGTTGGAGATGCTTTTAAAAGAAATTTCAAAAAACTAATTTTCTTTTGTTGTACATCACA
>Ga0209344_10002841_pt1 | contig 18342 bp, 14 predicted proteins | sample Cruoilmetagenom6_FD_187293 | JGI IMG/M metagenome (GOLD analysis project Ga0209344, IMG submission 187293) | Oil polluted marine microbial communities from Coal Oil Point, Santa Barbara, California, USA - Santa Barbara Oil Seep Sample 6 (SPAdes)... | ecosystem: Environmental > Aquatic > Marine... | reverse complement strand
CGTAGGAGCCTTGATGCTCGAACACCATCCGGACCGCCCGTGCGCGGACCTCGGGCGAGTAGCGATTTGCCATTTTGCTTTTTGTCATAACCATCATCCTTACTTAAGTTGATGGTCTCCGACAAACTCGGGGCGATTCAAGGGACCCATGGGGGGCAGGTCAGATCTAAAATCTTGGAACAGGCAAGAAAGGTCCTGCGAAAGCAGAATGACCCTCGGCTCGAGAGGGCTAGGTCAGCCATCCTCGTTGCAGCACGAGCTTGAAAATGGGCCAAGCCGTCGAACACGAACCTTGTTGATCTAGGCCGCGCTGAGCTTGTCTCGAACGCCTGTGGCGACTATCCGAGCCAATTGGCACGGGACGGCGTTGCCGAGCTGCCGCATCGTCTCAGTCCACGAGCCGTGGAACACCATGTCGTCGGGGAAGGTCTGCAGGCGAGCGCTCTCTCGGATCGTGAAATAGCGCACCGAGCCATCCGGCCTGCGCAGCATGTTCTCGCCTCCAGGAACACCGTGCACGCCCGCCTTCAGTGTCTTGCCGGGCTCGTCAAGTGGACTTCCCGTGTGCCCCGGATAGGAGCGCGCACCGGGCTGAAACCGGTGGTCATGAAAGTCCAGCGCCGTGCCGGACGCATGTTCCGGATCCGGAAGGTCGGAGATCGCGTCGCGCACGGTCAGCCACGGTTCGTCCAGAGGCCGCTGAGCTATCTTCAAGGCCCGCGCCTGCGCCGCACCACCATCCGGCCGGTTCTTACGAGAGACGCGGTGCAGGTCCCAATAGACCTCGTCGCGCCATTGCGACCAGAGCAGCGCGTCCCGCGAGTGGGTCGGCTTCGGAAAGTGCCACTCGATCTCGGTGTCGGCACGGAACCCGACGAGGAAGATGCGCTCACGCCGCTGGGGGACACCGTAGTTCGCCGAATTCAGTACCCGCATCACCACACGATAGTGCAGGCCCTTCTCGGTCCCCTTCGTGTGATGGTTCTCGAGGCGCGCGAGGTGGGCCAGCCATTCTTCTTCCCTCTTGGCAACAAGATCGGGATAGGTCAGCTGCAGTCGAATGTACTCGAGGTAATTCGCGAAACTGCTGCGCGTAAGCCCCTTCACGTTCTCGAAGATGAAAGCCCTAGGTCGAAGCTCGCGCACGGCACGGATCGCCTGCGGGAACATGTCCCGGCTGTCGAGAAAGGCGCGGTGGCGTCCGCCCATCGAAAAAGGTTGGCAGGGCGGTCCGCCCGTAACGAGGTCGACGGAGCCGCCTACGGTCCCAAAATCGAACTGCCGCACATCACCCTCGTGAATCGGCCAGTGCGCAATTGGATCAAGACCGCGATCTTTGTTCTCGCGGAGAGTGTCGCACGCCCATCGGTCCCAGTCCATGACGGCCGCCGGGCGGAATCCTGCCTGGCTGACGCCGATTCCAAGCCCGCCTGCGCCCACGAACAGCTCGACCGATCTCATCATCCCAGGAACTCCCCGATCCTTGCCTGCAATTCCTCTCGGTTTTTTGTTTGGCATTCCCATATCACGAGGACGTCCCAACCGAGTTCTGCGAGCAGGACGATATTACGCTCGTCCCGTTTCCTATTTGTTTCCAGCTTCGGGCCCCAAAAGTCCAGCCTGGATTTCGGGAGTCTCGCCAGCGGGCACGCCGGATCTGGGTGTCGGTGCCAAAAACAGCCGTGTACGAAGATTACCTTTCTTCGAGCCGGAAAGACTAGGTCAGGCTTCCCGGGCAGGTCATGACGATGAAGCCTGTAGCGATAGCCCATACCGTGCACGAGGCGGCGCACCAGCAGCTCCGGCTTGGTGTCTCGGCCGCGGACCCGGCTCATGCGCTCGCTTCGCTGTTCTGGCGTTAGTGTATCCACGCGCGACCTTATAATGGCGCGCAGAGAGGACCGACAAGCAGATCTTCCGAACTCAGACTAGTTAGTCCAACCAAATCAGGCGCTTGATGCCAATTTTGTCCGCCGCGCTTTCGACGACCGCGCGCTGGGTTGCCATCCCGAACTTTGCTGAAGATTCGGTCAGCACAACTGCAAATGGCTCGCTATTCTCGAAAGCACGCTCATGCAGGGCCATCAAGGTTGCCTTCCAGTCTGCCGCTTTGCTCCAAGCGATCTGGCGCCCGTCGGGGAGAAGGCAGCCATGCGGTTTAATGAAGGTCGCGCTGACCTCCGCACCCTCATCAATTCCGAGCACCCGGAACACGCGCGCGGGGTTGGCTGAGGTCTCTCTAGTGTAGGATTTGAGGAGCGTATCCTTGAGATAAACGCGAACTTTTCGCGGGTCCATGTACTGACCCAACCTTCCGCCCACACTCTCCGTCTCGGTCCACACCGAGTAGTAACGCGACTTGTCGGTAGCCGAGAGTGCCGACCAGTTGAGCCGATCAGCTTCCGCCCAAAGGTGCTTCTTGATCTCGTTTCGAACGCTCACCGGTACCCTCACTGCACACCTCCCGGCTGAGGCGCGGGTGGAAACTCAAACTGCGGTACTTCCAATTGCGCGTCACCCTCGCGTAAGATCAAATCAGCCTGATCCTTCATCCATTCGAGCATAAAATTTCCTGCAGACACGTCGCGGAAATTGATAAGATTGTGTCCGAGAGGCAGCCGTTCAATTGGACCTGCGGCCGCCTTTTCTAGTTCGATCACTTCCGCCACACGACGCAGATCCGTGACGAAATCCATCACGATGACCTTGTCCTTGCCGTGACTCAGGCGGAGCCCTCGCCCAAGCTGCTGGACAAAGATCCGACGGCTATGTGTCGCGCGCATGAAAACTATTAAATCGACATCAGGAACGTCGACGCCTTCGTTAAACAAATCGACGCTGGACAGAACATCGATGTCCCCTCGTCGGAACATTGCCATTAGCCGATCGCGCTCGCGGGCTTCTTGCCTCGACGAAATAGACTCAGCGCGCAATCCGTAGCCACGAAGAGTGCCCGCGAAACTCTCAGCGTGATCAACCGTTGGAGAGAACACAATCCCACCCCGCCGCTTCTCGCTGCGGAAAGCCTCGACAATGTGCCTGGCCGCCTCATCGTCGCGAGTTGGCATCAAAAGCTTCTTGTTCAGTTGGTTTAGAGAATAGTTGTGCGAAGAGATTTCCTGTACGAACTCCCAGTCTACGTTGTCTGCCAGCAGTCGATAATCGACCTCGCAAAGGTATTTCTGCCTCAGGCCGTCTGAGATACCGAGCCGAACAAGCGGCTTGCCCAATAGCTCATCGATGTCGAAACCGTCGCCGCGCCACGGCGTTGCCGTTGCTCCACCGACCATAGGTGGCTCAAGAGCAGCGAGCGCACGCCGAAAACTAGCTGATCCGATATGATGCGCCTCATCGACAAGCACCAAGCCAAAATCTGGCAGATCATCGACACGTCCGATGATGCTTTGCACCGTCGCGAAAGTGATTCCGTCATAGAAAGATGGAGTCTCATCGCCCGAAAGCATATGCGTTGGAACCCACTTAGGCAGCTGATGCCAAAATCCAAATTGTAGCTGTCGAATGAGCTCACGTTTGTCGGCGAGAACGAGTACCCGGTTTTCGCGAATGAGGCCGTCACGATAAAGATCCGCGACAACTTCCGCCATAACCACGGTCTTGCCTAAACCCGTTGCAAGCACGACTTGAGCGCGCCCCGTGTCCGTGAGGCCTTCGCGAAATCTATCGACTGCCTCTTGCTGATATGGCCTTAGATCCCTTCTCGATTTAACGTACTCAGGGACTTCTTGAGCAAGGTGCGCAAGACGAGCTGGATCGAGTAATTCGACATTGATCCCTATCCGGCGGAAACGTTCGATTTCGGCTAGGACGCCACCACCGACCGCGCGTGAAGTCGCCAGAAGCATACGGTTGGCACCATAATATGTTCCGGCGTCCACAACTTCTTGGACCGCATGCTTCGTCGGCGGGGCGGTCGTAGTGTGTTTGCACTGCACAACCCAAATCTCACCGTTTTTCACGCCAATGACATCTGCGCCTTTGTCGCCCGAACCGCCAACCACGCGCACATCATCGAAGCCTGCATGCATCAATATTCTTGCAACATCGCGCTCAAACGCTTGCCATGGGCCACGTAAGAGTCGCCTGTCGTCAAGAAAGTGCGTCATGCAGAGATCTCAACATCTGGCTTCAACAGTTCCAGAGACATTACAGCCCGAATGACCTCACTGCGTGAACTGCTGGCTAGATCTCCGCCGTCTTGCTTGGAGAGCCAGACAGCGTCGTCAATCAAAGCAAGATAACGCGATAAGACACCAGCGCGTGCTTCGGCGGTGATTTGCGGGTCGCCGTAATCGAGGTCAGCGTAAGGGGAATCCCAGAGCTTGCCGTCGAAGCAGAGGTCCGGTCGTTTCTCAACAGCAATCCGAACAATTTCGAGTGGCCCAGAAAGAAGGAAACTACCATTCACCGTAGCCTCGGAAGGCTTGATTTTTTTTGCTGCCAACGCGCGCATAACCGCAGTCTGCTCATCCACGCCTAAGTCGTTGAAGAGAGAAGCGCGTTCCTCCTCGGGACAAACCGACACAAGACAACGAGCCACATCAACTAAAACCGACGTGGCACTGTTGGGCAATGCCTTTAGGTCAAGAGCTGTCTCTTCCCCGTAGGCGTCCCTAAAGTCCGCGAACAATTGAGCAAAGTCGGGCTCTTGGCTAGAGTTGCGAGTCTGGTCCGCAGTCATGTAAGCGAGATGCGCTAGGAGCGCGTCCTTTGGTGTCATTGTGATTGAATCAAAGGTTTTGTGTGCAGGATTGAAAAGAAAATGATGGGTCTTCGTCGTCACGTCACCCATAATCATGGCCCACGGAGCATCTGCCGCTAAATCGGGGTCCTTGGAGTCGACTTCATATGCGACGACATTCCATTTCATGCCAGTACCGCCATGTTGATACCTGCGACTAAGGAGCGGCGCTTCGCGACGCTCCGGTGCTGCGGGTTTCTCTGGCGCCGGAGGCGTTGCCGGATCTGGATCAGGCGTATCCCCGCCGGATGTTGCGCCGCCGAGGAGGCCTGGCGGAAGTTGTCCATCGCCACCAGATGACGGTTCCTTACCCCCAGTTGCTCGTCCGCCGGCGCCGTAGAGCAACTCACGGTCAGCGGCCTCAACGAGTTCCCACCATTTACTGTCGTCCTGATAGTCAGGATTGCCGTCGTGGAAGGCGTTGACCATTTCGACGGCGCGAGCGTTGTCCTTGACGATCAAAATTCGACCGTAGGCGCCTGCAGTCTTGGAATGAGGACTCGTCCGTCGGAAAGCTTTGAAAAGTCGAAAGAGCGGTGACTCATTTGGGCCATACCCAAGATCTTTAGCTTTTTCAGGTCGAAGCGGCCCCTCTCCTCGGATGACTCTATACATTTCATCCCATGTCGGGTCAGCACGATCAAAACGATCCTTAGCATAGCTGACACGGCAATGATCAATGTGGACCTCACCAACTATGCGACCTCGGTTTCGCTGATCATCAATCGGGTACTCCCGCTCTTCATTTTCCCCATCGCTCCAGGAAAAAAGATCCTTGTTCCCAATCTCAATTTTTCGCCCATTGCGAACAAAATCGATACCAAACTCGGACTGGTCGAGATACCTCTGAATTCCCAGCCACCCCGTAACCTTGCGTTTACGCTCGACTACAGACTTCGCAGTCTCGCAATTCGGACATGTTCCGCCCACTTCGGCATCTACGAGCCAACTCATGCAATTGATGCAGTACAATCGGGCTGCAAGTTCATGATTGATGCTGATAACTGCCGGAATATTTGTTCCACTAGGCCCGGGAACAACCCGATCTTCATTCCACAGGCAGTGACGTCGCGCCTCGACGCGCTTGTGGTTCACATAGAGCTCAAAACTGATTGGTATTCCGTTCGGCCGAAGCATCGAAGAGTAAGCTTGCGACAGCCGTTTGCGTATTGCCGTTTGATTCGCGTTTTTTGCGAGCCATTTTCTCTGCTCTGGCTTGAGTTGCTTGATCGTAATCTCGGTACCATGTTGATCGGGATCGGCCTTTGCGCGCGACAAACGCGGCGTCCGAAAGTGACGCTGCAGACGCAACTTGTCGAAATCAATCAGGAGCCCGTGCCACTCACGCTCACCCTTCCGCGTAGTCCAAACTTCGGTGACCGAACCAAGACGAGCCGTGGCTATGTTAAATCCCATGCCAAACAGCCCAAGGCTATCGATTGGATTATTGCCTGACCACCCGGCGCGTACGGCGCGCTCCAGCATATCTGGCGTCATGCCGGGACCATTATCGATGATCCGAAGTGTTGCACCAGATGAGTCCGCTTGCGGCAAGTGGACATCGACCTTCGCACCAGCGACCGAGTTTCCAGCACGTCCTTCTTTCAAAAAGCCGTCAACTGCGTTGTCGACGAGTTCCGCGACGCAGCGCCACTGATCGATATTGATCTCGCCGAGCATCGGCAAGACGCGCGGATCGGGCTCGAGATTGAATTCGCTCGCTGGACGCGGATCGTTCGCATCGATGCTCGCCATTACACTGATTCCCTATTAACTTCAGGATATTCTTTCAATATCTCCGTACGATATGGAGGCCTCAGGTTGAACACAAGCGAAGGAAGAAGACTTGACTGTAGGTACGCCAGTTCCCTCGACTTCGGAACTCGAAGACTACCTCGAGCGCATGCGGCCGACAGTAGACGAGACGATCGACAGGCTAGGTGCAACCCGCTTCCGGGAAGATCCCATCGCAGGTAGGAAGTACTCCCGTGCGACCTCGATTGTCAGCTCAGCCTACAAGAGACATGGCGCCATCCTTCAAAGGGCCCTGCTTGAGCGGCTTAGGGACTGCGCCAGATTGCGCGTTTGGACAGAGGACGACTTCAAGCTTTCACATGACACACTCCGCGAGGTCCGCATCGCAGAGAGGCTAGATTCCCTGTTGCAAGTGCAACTTCCATACGGAGATCGTGAACGCTCCGTGCGCGTCGACATCCTCGTATTCGACGAGGCATGTCGCTCCCTAAACGCCTACAACATCAAACGCGGCAACGGCTCATACGACGGCGGCAAGCGGCGACATATCCACGAAGAGCTCGTACGTACCCAGATGCTTCTTACCGACTATGGCTGCGGGATTGGGCTTTTGTCGGATACGAGCAATGCTCACGTCATCTTCTACTACGGCCTTCTGTCGCTACCGCGGCCACTCGCGATCTCTGGTGACGATCTCGACGAGCATTTCCAATTTCCTGTCCGCGAAGCAATCGAATTAGTTAACGCCTATTTCGTTGCAAGGTTATCAGCGCTCATCGAACAGGAAGACTAGCCACACCAATGATTTAGGTGCCTCCGAGCGCACTTTGCACGGTGCCCCAAAGTCGTTCGATCCCAGTCGCCTTTCAACACAAGAGACCGAGATCGAAAACGTCCTGAGCCACAATTTTTTTATCCATCTTTTCCGTGTGTTGCAACCTATTCACCAAAACCCCGCAGTCATGAGGTCCGGAGAATATCGGCCGTAGAGAACGCTCCCGGCCACCCTAGCGCCCGACCCAGTGCTAAACACCTCCCGCATAACCTCTGAATATAACGGGAAAATCCGGCCGCAGCCGGGTGGGGAGAACAGTTCCTTGAGGGCAAGTGGCGGAGCGACAGGGATTCGAACCCTGGAGACGGTCTCCCGCCTACACACTTTCCAGGCGTGCGCCTTCGACCACTCGGCCACCGCTCCGTTGCAGGGCTTCTATCGCCGTTCGGCAACCCGCCGCAAGAGGGATGAGGGAAAATATCGACACATCGCACGGCGCTGTGGCCACCACACTCTATCAATCGTCGAAATGGACATAGACGCGCCGGTTCTGCCGCCCCTTCTTTTCGATCTTGCCCAGCCGCAGCCGGCCGATCTCGGCGGTACGTGCCACATGCGTGCCGCCGCAGGGTTGCAGATCGACCTGGTCGCGCCCCTGTCCGATGCGCACCAGGCGTACCTGCCCCGCCCCGGTGGGCGGGGCCACGGACATCGTCTTGACCAAGCCGGGATTTGCGGCCAGTTCGGCATCCGTGATCCACTCTTCGGTCACGGGTAGATCACTGTCCACCAGCTGATTGAGAAGTGCCTCCAGCGTCTGCTTGTCCTGCGGTGCCTCGGGCATGTCAAAATCGAGACGGCTGCGCACTTCGCCCACTGCCCCGCCGGAAACCGGCAGCGGAATCACAACGGACAGCAGGTGCAGCGCAGTATGCATACGCATCAACCGGTGCCGCCGCTCCCCGTCGAGAACCTGCCGCACCGATGTGCCGACGGGCGGCAATGGCTGCGGCTCGGCCGGGACCAGCGCGATATTGCCCTGCTCCGCCTTGACACTGGTCGCCACGCTCATTGCGCCGCCCGGCCATGTGAGGCGTCCGGAGTCACCCGGCTGGCCGCCACCCGTGGGGTAAAAGATCGTCCGGTCGAGCACCAGCCCGCCCTCGGGTGTGTGCCCGATTACGGTCCCTGTCTCCTCGGTCGCATAGGCATCGCGCAGGTAGAGCGGCTCGGTCATCGCCCGTCTCCGTCCCCGTCCCCATCAGGCGTTCCGTCCGGGTCTTCGATCCGCTGGGATGGTCCTGCCTTGCCTTTCCTGGGCTTCGACTTGGTCAGGGCTGGCTTGTCGTCATCCCTGGCCTCTTTGGGAGCGCCACCCATAGCCATCTGGGCCAGCACCTCGGGATTGCGCAGCCAGATGTCGCGCTGCGCATAGGGGATTTCGATACCTTCCTCTGCAAAGCGTCTGGCAATCTCGTGGTTCATTTCCGATCTGACGGTCATCACCCAGTTCACATCGCGCAGGATCGCGCGAATTTCGAAATCCAGCGAATCGGCGCCAAAACTCTTGAACACCACCGCCGGCTCGGGATTGATGATCACCATCGGGTTGGCCATGGCAATCTCCTTGAGAATACCTTCAACCTTTTTCGTGTCGCTGCCGTAAGCGACACCGACGGGCACGATCACCCGGCCCACAGTGTTGCCGCGCGTGTAGTTGGTGACCGTTCCGCTGACCAGGTCGGCGTTCGGGATGATCAGGTCAGAGCGATCGAATGTCTCGATCCGGGTCGAGCGCACCGAGATTTCGCGCACAGTGCCGTGCTGGCCGTTGACCTCGATCCAGTCGCCCTGGCTGATCGGGCGTTCGATCAAGAGGATGATGCCGGATACGAAGTTCGAGACGATGTTCTGAAGCCCGAAACCGATACCGACAGACAGCGCACCGGCAACGATCGCAAGCGAACTGAGGTCGATCCCCGCAGAGGTCACTGCGACGAGGGCTGCCAGAAAGATACCTATATAGCCGACGCCCGACACGATGGCATTTCGCCCGCCCGCGTCCAGCTTGGTCTTGGGAAGCAGGGTGTTCTTCAGTGTCCCCTGCAACAGCCGCGTCAGCACCATCCCCGCGGTAAAGATTGCCGCGAGCGTCAGGAAGATCGTCGGCGAAATGGTCATTTCGCCCAAAGTGATGCCTTTGGTGAACTGGGTCCACAACTCGGACAGGTCCGCCACCCGCGCGCCCCAGATCAGGGCAAAGACCGGCGCTGACAGGATCACGATGGCAAAACTCATCAGCACCGGCACCAGATCGTCCGCCGCACCCTCTCGGTCACCCGAGATCAGCGTGTAAACCTCCGAGATCACGCGCTGGATCACCAGCAGGGCCGCGAACACGAGCAACGACAGAAGCGAGGGCAGCATCAACGACGATGCGGCCTTGAAATATCCGACCGCAGCCAGAGCAGGAGACAGTACCGCAAGCGCGATCAGCGCATTCGCCAGAAGCCGGGTCAGCCGGTTGCGGTAGGTATTGGTGTGCTCGTTTGTGGCCGCGTTCCGGCTGTGCTTTGACAACAACCGTGCCAGACGCAGCAGCAACAGCCCTGCAATCACCATCACGGGGAAGAGAACCACGTTGATCGCCGCCTCGGACCAGGCGGTGACCCTGGCGATCTCGACGATGAAATAAAAGGCCGCGATGATTAGCCCCAACGAAGCGCCATACCAGCGCCCTGCCCTGCGGTCCTCTGCCTCCAGCGCCAGCGGCGGCCGGTGGGTTTCAAGGCGCGGAAAGCAGCGCAGCGCCAGCCAGCGCGCCAGCAGGAAGATCACGAAAGCCGGCTTCAGCGCGATCAGCACCAGATCTCCACGCAGCCCGACGAGCCCACTGGAATAGGCCGCCTGACTGATCAGGAGCAGACCGATGAAGGGCACGAAAATCTCGCCCAGAGACATCAGCAACGTGATGATCCAATGCGCTGATGTTGCGCGCTGTGGCAATGCAAAGCGCACCGCCAGCTCCACCCAGAACCGGCCACGTATCAGCAGGATGCAGCCCAGCAGCGCCAGCACGATGATCGTGGGCAGGTTGCCCTTCGTCTCCATGCGCTGGATGTCGTTCTGCCACGCGATGATCACTTCCGAGCGTACGGATTCGACCGTGTTGGTGATGGCATCCAGCCCTGCGGGCCAGTTCTTGGGGTTGAGGGGCGACGGCCCGAGCTGCAACAGCGCATCGGTCTGACGATCACGGATGATCTTATCGATACCCTTGATCAGTCCATCCGCCTGGCTGTAGGCCAGTTGCGCGCTCTTGACCGGTGCGTTCAGGCGGTTGAGCCGTTCGGCCAATTCTTTGCGTTGTCGCTCGATATCGGGGCTTTCGCCACCCTCTTCGGGAACAGGTCCAAGCGCCTTGATCTGCGCTTCGAGCGTGGAGATGGCATTGCTGTTGGTGTCCTGCGCGGCTGCGAAGATGTCGCGCCAGTCTGCCAGTTGGTCACGCAGATCCTCCAGCGCGGGCGTGGACGCGCGCGCCGCTTCGATGGCATCCGTGGCCCGCTGAACGGTGGAGATCCATTTGGCGTAGTCGGGACCGTCATTTGCCTGCTGGGCATCGGCGGTGCCGGTCGTCACGACATAACCAAGCGTCAGTGGCGCCAGTGCCAGCGCCCATACCACGACAAGTCGGCGCAACAGCGGCAGCAACGACGTCATCCCTCGAACACTCCGGGGATCGAACGCGGTGCCTGTCCCAGCCATTCGGGCACGGGCAGCCCCTTTTCCTGCAGAAATTCGCGGTTGAACAGTTTGGACTGGTAGCGTGTGCCGTAGTCGCACAACACCGTCGCAATAGTATGTCCCGGCCCCAGTTCGCGGGCCAGCCGCACGGCCCCCGCAATGTTGACACCCGAGGATGCGCCCAGACACAGGCCCTCTTCGCGCAACAGATCAAACACGTAAGGCAGCGCCTCGGTATCGGTGATCTGGTAGGCGTAATCGGGGGTGAAACCTTCGAGGTTCGCGGTGATGCGGACCTGGCCGATCCCTTCGGCGATCGAGCCGCCTTCGCCCTCCAACGCTCCGGTAGTGTAATAGGAATAGAGCTTCGCCCCCATCGGATCCGCGATGCCGATCTTGACCCCCTTGGGCTGCAGCGCCATGCCGACCCCTGCCAGCGTGCCGCCAGAGCCCACCGCACAGACGAAACCATCTACCTTGCCATCGGTCTGCTCCCAGATCTCGGGGCCGGTCGTTTCAATATGGGCCTGCCGGTTGGCGACGTTATCGAACTGGTTGGCCCAGATCGCGCCGTTGGGCTCGGACTTGGCCAGTTTGGCCGCCAGACGCTCGGAATAGCGCACGAAGTTATTCGGGTTCGAATAGGGCGCGGCAGGCACCTGCACCAGGTCGGCACCTGCCAGCCGTAGCATGTCCTTTTTCTCTTCACTCTGGGTCTCGGGGATGACAATCACCGTCTTGAACCCCATCGAGGCACCGACCAGCGCCAGACCGATCCCGGTGTTTCCGGCAGTCCCCTCGACGATGGTTCCCCCCGGTTTCAGATCCCCCCGCGCCACCGCATCACGTATGATATAGAGCGCCGCACGGTCCTTAACCGATTGGCCCGGATTGAGAAATTCGGCCTTTCCCAGAATGGTGCAGCCGGTTTCCTCGCTGACTTTTCGCAGGCGGATCATCGGTGTGTTGCCGACAGCCTCTGCCAAATCCCGTGCAATGCGCATATGCCAATCCCCTGCTTGAGTGGCCTCACGTTTAGGGCCCGCGCCACCGAAACTCAAGCCGCTGCGCGCAGCCGCTCGCGGTGCAGGGCCAGCCAAGTAAGGGCAACGATCAGTGGTCCGTTATCCGCCTCGCCGGTGGTACAAAGTTGCATCGCATCGGCAAAAGACAGAACATGGGTCCGGATATCCTCGTGCTCGACGTCCAGCCCGCCACTGCCCTGCCCCAGCTCAGGCAGATCGCAAAAGCCAAGATAGCAATGGAAATACTCCGTCGACGTGCCTGGCGTGGCGTAAAAGCCGTTGATTCGCTCCAGTCCGGTCAGTTCCAGCTGCGCTTCTTCGCGGCATTCACGGCGCGCGGCTTCCTCGGGCGTCTCACCAGGATCAACATGGCCCGCAACGGGCTCCAGCATCCAGGGGCGCGGATCACCGCGTCCGAAGGGCCCCATGCGAAACTGCTCGACCAGCAGCACCCGATCACGCACCGGATCGTAAGGCAACACGATGGCCGCATCCACCGCGACAAAGACCTCGCGGCGCAACTCGGCGCTCATTCCCCCCGCGAAGGTGGGGTGACGCAAGCGATGCACCTGCGTCAGGAAAAACCCGGCATACACGGTTTCAACCGAAACCTGATCGATGCTGTCGCGGCTCTGCGCACTGCGCAGTTCTGCCGGGACGCCGCGCGCCGCCGCCAGGCGCGATGCTGCGCGGGCGCGGATCATCGGCACACGGCGCGCCAGTTCCTCGCCGCTGATTTGCCCGAAATACCCCATCTCCTCGACCGCCGACAAACGGCTGAGCGGGCCGTTTTGCCGTTGCCAGAGCGCAAGATCAAACGGCGCACCCGCCTGCCACAGACCGGGATCGGGAAAATAGACCAGTGCCGTATGCTCACCCTGCGGCGTTCGCACTTCGACCGGACGCAGCGTGTAGCCGAAAGAGCCTTCATAGAAATCGAACCGCGCGACCGCCGTTTCGCTCAACCCGGTCAGCAGCACGCCCGGCGCTTCGGCTCCGGGGCAGGCCTCGATGGTGGGAAAACTTTGGCCATTGGCCCAATAGACTGCGTGATCGGGCAGCACGGCTTCGGTGATCGTGGCACCTCCAGCCTCGGCGCCCATGACGATGCGCATCAGTTCAGGGTCACGCAACGTGCCGTAGAAGAAAAGTGATGTCATCAGATCAGGTCCAGCGCCGCACGACGAATTCCGCAATAAGCCCGGTCAGGATGCCGCCCGCCACAAGCACAGCGATGAGCGGGCCGTCGAGCAGGTACTGCCCATAATCCACGGCATTGTCGAACATTCCGGTCACACCTTCCACCGGGCCATCGTATTTGCGGTCCAGCGATTGCGCCAGCATCAGGTTGAAGCTTTGCGTGAACAGCCCCCAGAAAACGAGCGCCGCGGACCCCGTCAGCCCGATACTGATCGAATCCACGTAGCCGGTGCCGACGCGCCCCCCGACCACCGACCAGCCGCAGAGCAGCCCGAGCACGACATTGACGTAGTTGAACCAGCCAAAGGCGGTGTGCGGCGGCATCAGATCGCGGATCATCTCGGATCCGATCCAGCCCAGAAGGCCCAGCGATACGGCAGCGGCAAAGCGCGCGCTGCTGGGCATTTTATCGGTTAACGGCATTTATCGAGGCCTTGCGATTGTGATCTGTGTCACGTCACAGTTTCCTCCCTGAAACGCCCCCGCGCAAGAGGTCAGGTAGAAATTCCACATCCGCCGGAACCGATCATCGAATCCCAGCGCGGCAATATCATGCCAACGCGCGTTGAACGTATCATGCCAGCGGCGCAGCGTTTGGCTGTAACTGTCGCCGAATTCGGTGGACCGGGCCACTGTCAGGCCCGCGCGCTCCACCTCGGCCCGCAGCACGCGAGGGCTGGGCAGCATGCCGCCCGGAAAGATGTATTTCTGAATGAAATCCACGCCTTTGCGATAAGTCTCCCACCGGCGATCCTGTACGGTGATGATCTGCAGCGTGGCGCAGGCACCGGGGCGCAGCCGTCCGCGCAGCGTTGCAAAGAAATCCGGCCAATATTTCTCGCCCACCGCTTCGAACATCTCGATACTGGCAATCCCGTCATAGGTGCCACGTTCATCTCGGTAGTCGCATAATTTCAGATCGACCATGTCACTCAGCCCGGCTTGTTCGATGCGGCGCTGCGCGTAGTTCAATTGTTGCTGGCTGATGGTCAGCCCCGTCACTTTCAGGCCCCGCTCCTTGGCGGCGTATTCGGCAAACCCGCCCCAGCCACAGCCAATTTCCAGCACATGATCGCCCGGCTCGACGCCCATCTGATCCACCATTGATGCGTATTTGGCGATCTGCGCGCTTTCCATACTCTCCTGTCCCGTCTCGAACAGCGCACTGGAATAGGTCATCGTCGCGTCCAGCCACAGACGGTAGAAGTCATTGCCCAGATCGTAATGATGGCTGATGTTACGCCGCGCCTGCGCGCGTGAATTGCCCTTCATCCAATGGCGCAGCCGTTCATAGGCGCGGATAAGGCCCATCCCGGGAAAGCCGTCATAGATGTCATCATTCTCAGCGTGTACCACATCCATCACGCCCTGCAGGTCCGGCGTGCTCCACCAACCGTCCAGATAGGCCTCGCAGAACCCCAGATCGCCCTCGCGGATCAGCCGTGCAAACAGATCGTCATTGATCACCTCGATCACACCCACCGGGCCGGGCAGCGGCCCATCCGCACGAAAGATGCGCCCGTCCGGCATCACGAAATCGATCCGCCCGTTGCGGATGGTCTGCGCGGTTTCGAAAACGCGGGAAAAGTAACGCGGCAGGTTGGTCTCGCCGCTGGTTGTATTCCGGAGCATTCAATTTCTCTGCATTTACTTGCAAAGTAAGCTAGGCCGCCGCGGACCACCGGGCAAGCCATTCCTGCCAGACGTCAGAATGATCGCGCCCCGTAAGCCTCCAGCGCGCGTTTGCGCCCGTCGCTCAGATTGATCATCGGCGCGGGATACGCATCATCCGGACGCAAGCCCCAGCGGCGCGGGACCGCGTCGAAAAAGGACAGCGCCGTTTCGCTCGGTGCCTCGCTGCACTCCGCGATCCAAGCCTGCGGATAATGCCCCTTGGGATCAAATTTTGCCAACTGGGTCTCGGGGTTGAAAATCCGAAAATAGGGGGCCGCGTCGGGGCCGGAGCCCGCAGCCCATTGCCAGCCCATCGCGTTGCTGGCCGGGTCCCAGTCTGTCAGGCAATCGGCGAACCATTGTTGCCCGACCCGCCAATGGGTCAACAGATGTTTGGTCAGGTAGGACGCGACGATCATCCGCCCGCGATTGTGCATCTTGCCGGTCACATACATCTCGCGCATGGCTGCATCGACAAAGGGCACGCCGGTGCGGCCTTGCTTCCAACGGGTCACCGCCTCGGTTCCAGCATCCTCCGACCAGGGGAAAGCGTCCCAATCCTCGCGCCAATTGCGGGTAGCGATCTGCGGGGTGTGGTAGAGAAGGTGATAGGCGAACTCGCGCCACACCAGCTCCTTGACCCACTGCTCTGCCCCGCCTGCGCCCTCGTGCAACGCGCGCAGCCCCGCGTGCCAGCATTGCGCCGGGCTGATCTCTCCCAGTGACAGGTTTTCCGACAAGCCAGAGGTGCCGTCGCGCGCGGGCAGATCGCGATTGATCTTGTAGCGGTCGATGGCTTCGGTGGTGAACCATGCCAGCCGGTCCTGCGCGGCAGCCTCGCCCACCCGCTGATGCGGCAGACAGACCGCCGCGCCGCGCCGCATCGCCGCCCCCAGAGACCAGTCTGACAGTGCATCACTGCGCGGCCAGTCATCCGGAGCGTTCAGGTCATCGGGCGTCTTGAGCGGGCTGCCAACATCGCGATCCTTTACCGCGCGCCACATCGGGGAATAGACCTTGTAGTAGCCGCCCTGTTTGGTTTCGACCGTCCACGGCTCGAACAACAAGTGGCCGGGATGGCTCGTCGCTTCGACGCCGTCCCCCGCCAGCGCCGCCTTGATCGCCTTGTCCCGTGCAATCGCCTGCGGGTCATAGAGCCGCGACCAGTGCACCGCAGTGGCCCCGGTTTCGGCCACCAGCGCGCGCAAGACCTGCAACGCATCGCCGCGCCGCAGGATCAGTCGGCTGCCATTTCGTTCGTACTGCTTTGCAAGGGCGTCCAATGACAGGCCCAGCCGCCATTTCGCCGCCGCACCCAACCCCTCGACCGCCTCGTCGCAGATGAAGACAGGGATCACCGGGGCGCCGCGTTTCAACGCCGCGTTCAGGGCTGGATGGTCGCTCAGCCGCAGATCGCGGCGCAGCCAGAGCAGGGTCGCGGGTGTATCGGCCATTGGGCGCCTCGATTGTTACAACACCCTACATAGCGCGATACTGCGTGGATCAAAGGCAATCGTCCAATGCGTTCAGCAACTGGTCCACCTCGGCCCGGTTGGTGTAGTGCACGAAACTCAACCGCAGCACGCCCTGATCGGGATCGACACCCATCGCCTGCAAGGCCCGCACGGCATAGAAATCGCCCCCGCCCGCCATGATACCATGTTGCGCCAGATCGCGCGCGACGCCCTCGCCCGCGCGGTTCAGCGCCAGCGCCACGGTCGGCGCGCGCCCTTCCGCGCTGGTCGGCCCCAGCAGACGCACCGAGTTGCGATCCTTGGCGTAATCAAGCACCGGCTGCAGCAGCGCGCTCTCGTGGCGGCGCATCAGTTCATGCACGCCTTCGTTCCGCTCTGTTGGCGTGCCCGTGATGCCATGATGCTCGGCAAGCGCATCGAAATAATCAGCCATGCCTGCAGAGGCGGCGATCTGCGCATGATCCGGCCCCGCCGGGGTGAAGCGCTTATAAAGGCAATCCTGATTGAAGTAGTGCCCCTGATTCGGCAGTTGCATTCCCAGATCGCGGCGGATCACCATGATCCCCTGATGCGGGCCGTAGGTCTTGTAAGCCGAAAACAGATAGATATCCGGCCCCATCAAGCCGACATTGACAAAGCCATGCGGCGCGTAGCTGACCCCGTCGACACAGACATAGGCCCCCGCCGCATGCGCCAATGCAGTGATTTCAACCACTGGATTGACCTCGCCCACCACGTTTGAACAGTGTGGGAAACAGACCAGCCGCACCTTGTCATCCAGCAGCTCTTCCAGGTCCTCGGGGTTGAGATGCCCGCTTTCGGGGTCGATCTTCCACTCGCGCACTTCAAAGCCTTCATCCGCCAAACGCCGCCAAGGACCGGTATTTGCCTCGTGGTCCTGATTGGTCACGACGATCGCATCGCCGGGCTGCATCCACTGGGCAAACGCCCGCGCCAGAACATAGGTGTTCTGCGTGGTGGATGGGCCAAAGCTCAACTCGTCCTCGGCTACCCCCAGCATGGCCGACAGGCGTGCGCGTGCCTCGTCCATTTCCTCACCCGCCAATTGGCTGGCCTCATAGGGGGCATAAGGCTGCACCTTGCGCTGGCGATAATAGCGTTCCAGCCGCGCAATCACCGGTCCGCAGGTATAGGACCCGCCCGCATTCTCGAAAAAGGCCTGCCCCTGCAACGACGGCTCGGCAAAGGCCGGGAACTGCGCCCGCACGAAATCCACATCCAATTGCCCGGCCATGTCTGTCCCCTTCATTCCATTTCGGTGCGAGAAAACAGCAAAGCTTTCCGGCACGCAAGCACTGGAGGCCATGCCCGATCTGAATCCCTTCGTTTCAGGTCATATCCTGGTGTCGGCAGCCCGATTCTGGTGACGCTTTGCGCCGTTGATCCCGAGATCCCACAGCCCCCGAGGAGGTCATGAACCCGGTCAAAGCGCAGCGGGGAGATTCCTTCAGGCACATCGCAAAACCGACAAAATGAGGCCGAAGTGGTCGCAATCCGCAAACCGGGTGCCGTAAAGAAGTCCTCGACGCATCCGGCGGCATGACACACTATCGGTATGGGAAGGGGCGCCGGGGACAGTGCTGAGAGAAATCCAACACCCAATTGTCCGCAAACATGCGCGCACGATCAATTTCCTTTTCTGACCTAGAAATGATCACAGGGACATATTCATGCCTATCAAACCTCCGTTTACGGATCTGGATATCAACACTCAGGACGATGGATTCTACAAAGACAACAGCCTGCCCATCGCCCTCATATCCAAGGGTATCATGGTTGCGCTGGTGATCTGGGCCCTCGTCTGGCCGGCCAATGCGAACAGCACGCTGGGCAGTTGGAACAACCAGATCCTGCAAATCTTCAACAGCTTCTACATCGTCATCGTCGGCTTCTTCGCCTTCTTCCTCTTCG
>Ga0209344_10002840_pt1 | contig 18346 bp, 19 predicted proteins | sample Cruoilmetagenom6_FD_187293 | JGI IMG/M metagenome (GOLD analysis project Ga0209344, IMG submission 187293) | Oil polluted marine microbial communities from Coal Oil Point, Santa Barbara, California, USA - Santa Barbara Oil Seep Sample 6 (SPAdes)... | ecosystem: Environmental > Aquatic > Marine... | reverse complement strand
TAAAAGACTGGATGGAAGTAACCAACGGTGGTGAAACCGAAATTTGGATTTTCCGTCCCGACTTGAGCGGTATTAGTGGCGATGTAAAAGTTGCGCCCCAAAATTAATCTTTTTAGAAAATGTACGGTTCAGCATTGTTGTACCGTACATTTTTAAATTACGAAATTTTAAAAAAAATCTATGGAATCAAAAATACTTAATCTCCTATTCTTTCTTTTTATAGGTGTATTTATCATGCAGGCACAGAACAGTGATCCGCACGGCAATCACGAATCTGCAATTACCGGAATACCTTCTGAAAAAATATTGATGGTTTTGGATATTACGGTGAAGGATTCACTTCAATACCAGCAGTATCGGTTAAAAGCAGAGCCTCTAATTGAAAAATATGGCGGTATCTATTTGGTACGCTCTGGCGGAATGGAATTTGACCCAGACCCAGCCCAAAAGGTGACACCTGTAGAGGGAAACTGGAACCCAAACCGATTCATTATCGTACAATGGGATTCAATGGAACAGCTTCAAAATTTTACTACTTCAGAAGAATATAATACGGTGGCGAAAATTCGGGAAAATTCAGCTACAACAAAATCGATTATTGTAAAAAAATACCAATAATCTTAAGTAACTATTTAAATCAATCCAAAAATGAAAACAAAATTCACAACATTGGCAATCGCATTGATAGCGGCAATTTCACTATCCAGCTGCAATGAGAAAGCTGACACAACCACAAAAAAATCATCACCCGCTGAAACAGTTGTGATAGATGAGTCTCCAGACTACTTTCTACTTCGCCCAGAAGTTGAAAAAGCCTATGGCTATTCGCATGCCGTAAAAATTGGCAACAGCATAAAAATATCCGGTGCCGTAAGTATGGACGCTGAAGGAAACCCAACCGCAGTGGGCGATTTGGAACAACAAATGAAAAACTGCTATGCCGATTTGGAAAAAGTCCTAAACCACTACGGCTGCACTTTTGACGATGTGGTCGTGGAAAATGTATTTACCACCAATATGCCCAAGTTTTTGGAAGTTGCGGGCTACCGGGCAGAGATTTATAAAAACCACTTTCCCACTGGCTCATGGATTGGCGTAAACGAACTGGCGATTCCGGAATTTATGATTGAGATTGAAATGGAAGTACACAAACAAAACGATTAACGAAAATAAAATCAACATTATGAAAACATCAAAACTACTTTTAGCCATCGCTTTTTTAAGTATTTCAACAGTATTTGCGCAAAAAAGCAACATCGAAAAAGACCTGAAAATGTACGAACAGGTTTGGAGCGATATTGTAAACAAGGGTCAGATTGAACTTATCAACGACAAAAACTTCGACCCGAATGTCGTGCAGATCAACAATACCGGAAACTTGGAAGGCATCACAGCATTTAGGGATTATTATCAAAATTTCCTCACTGGCTTTTCTGATATAAAATTTACCGTAGAGAACATATTTGGCCAAGACAACAAAATTGTAAAGCATTGGAACTTTACAGGAAAACATACAGGCGATTTCTTCGGAATCCCAGCTACGGGAAAAAGAGTGGATGTTGAAGGTGTAACACTCGTTAAAATGAAAGACGGGCGCATTGCCCAAGAGCAGGATTTTATGGACAATGGCGTGCTTATGCAACAGTTAGGATTGGTTTCTGACCCTAACAATATAACTGTTGTTGACAATCTATATAAAGCGTTTGCCAAGGGCGATATTCCTGCAGTACTTGGTGCAATGGATGCCAAAATAGTTTGGAACGAAGCCGAAAGCAATGCCTTGGCTGACGGCAATCCATACATTGGCCCAGATGCAGTTTTAAATGGTGTTTTCGTAAGACTTGGTGGACAACACGAATATTTTAAATTAGAAAATGTTCAGCTTCACGGAATGGACAACAACCAAGTATTGGCAACATTAAGATATGATGCAAAGTTTAAAGAAAGTGGAAAAGCTTACAACGCCCAAGTGGCGCATTTATGGACTTTGAAAGATGGTAAAATAATAGGCTTTCAGCAGTATGTAGATACTAAAAAGCTAGCGGATTCAGAGAAGAAGTAGCAACATTCCCAGAAAACAGACAGTTCCCCCATGTCCCAAATAAAAAGAGGATTTTAATCCTCAACTTAAAACTTAAAATCATGGCAAAAGAAACTACTATCAAAAAAAATAGATTGGGCAGAAACCTTACGGATAATGCCTTTACTAGATACATTACTTTTTCAGCACTTTATATTGCCCAGGGAATTCCAGAGGGTATTACTTATTTTGCGATACCCGCATGGTTGGCCATGAACGGAAAATCGGCTATGGAAATTGCTGCCTACGTGGGTGTAATTGGAATTCCATGGAGTTTTAAAATTATTATTGCGCCTTTGATGGACCGTTTTACCCTGCTTGCAATGGGCAGAAAAAGACCGTGGGTCATTTTTGGGCAGCTTGGTCTAATTATAAGTTTTCTGATTATTGGGTTTGTTCCAGATCCATTGAACAATCTCTCCGCTTTGATGGCAGCGGGATTTTTCATTAGCTTTTTTGGTGCGTTTCAGGACGTGGCAACCGATGGAATGGCCGTAGATGTAATTCCTGAAAATGAACAGGCGCGGGCCAATGGTCTTATGTGGGGAACCAAAACCATTGGTATCTCAGCTTCTTTGCTTATCGGCACTTGGCTTATTAATAATTTTGGTTTTTCAACAGCTATCTCTTCCCTATCCCTTGCGGTGGCAATCATTATGCTTTTTCCTATTTACTTTAAGGAAAGGCCTGGCGAAAAGACAATGCCCTGGACAGCTGGTAATATTTCCCCAGATTCAAAGCAAACCCAGTTGAGGAGCTGGAAACACATTTTTAAAAGCCTTTACAAAGTTGTGCGGTTAAAATCGAGCTTGGTCTTTGGCATCGGGATTTTTGCAGTAGGTTTGATGTTCGGGCTTATTGATACGCTTTTGCCTATCTTCAGCATACAGGAATTGGGGTGGACTAATTCTTTTTTTTCTAACATATTCTCTATTACCACAGTGGTGGGAGGCTTTTTGGGAATGTTTATTGGCGGCTACTTGGTAGATTATTTTGGGAAAATAAAAATGCTTTCGGTGTACTTATTTTGCCTAACCATTCTTATAGCTGTATTTGCCTCTCTTTCCAATTTATGGAGCAATAATTTAATTGTTTATGCTTTCATCATATCCTATTACACGCTATATACATTCTTGTGCATTGCAGTGTTCGCATCGGCCATGCACCTTTGTTGGAAAACAGTCGCCGCGACCCAATTCACTCTTTATATGGCGCTTTCAAACATGGGGCGTGCGGCCGGTGCTGCGATGCTTGGTGTTTTAAAAACTAATTTCAGTTGGGAAATAGTCTTTCTTATTATTGCCATTATACCCATTATTATGGTAATTCTTATTCAGCTTATAAATTTTAAGAAACACCGGGTTACCGTGGATAGCTTTGTTATTTTGAAACAAACGGTAGTGGCACCACCTGTATTAAAAGATTAATTTAAAATAACTTTAGTAGAAATCTGCTTCGGGTTTTAAAGGCTAATGAAACTAACTAATACAATAATCATTTTATGAAAAAATTCAAGCGAATATATATTTTAACCATCTTTTTATTTTTTGCTGGATACAGTTTCCTACTATCTCAAAATAATACCAACAATAACGAATTAACCTTTAAATCGCCCACTTATATGGCTTCTGCTATATTTAATTGGCCTCCATTAACTGCCGATAGCAAAGGGTATAACAATCTAGACTTTTTTTTAACTATTGAGCATGAAGCTTCCACGTTTTATTGGGCGCACCAATTCTCTTTTAGAGATGGTAAGACAGGGTACATGGGGCTTCAAACTTCAGCTTCATATAAAGGCGAGCAAAATACCAAAGTTGCTATTTTTTCAATTTGGGATGCAAAAATGGCGGAAAGTCCCAATGGATTTTCGGAAGCTTTTGGACACGAAGGCAGCGGGTATTCGTGCAGGATAAAATACAACTGGCAGGAAGGACGCAAATACCGTGTTAGGGTATGGGAACTTGGCATTGCAGAAGCGCCGGATAGCGGAACTTGGTGGGGAGCCTGGGTTATGGATATGACAACAGAAAAAGAAGAATTTATTGGTAAAATATTGGTGCCAGAATCTTGGCAATGGTTGAATTATACTTCATTCAATTTTACGGAATATTATGGCGCGCAAGACGGCAACAGGCATCCTTGCAGTAGCATTGGCTATACCAAAACCATTTACCACTCACCTACCATGGCCAACGGAACCGTTATGCCAATTAAAACCACTTATGAAAGGAATGACGAATGCGCAATACTTACAAAAATCAATCAAATTGGGCCAAATACCTATCAAGTTGAAGCTGGTAATTAATCATCAAAACGAAAAAAAACCATTAACTAACCAATATTATGAAAAACGCAATTCACATTCTAATCATTTCAGCAAGCATTCTTCTAAGCTGTGCTGAAAAACAAGAGACCCAAAAGACTGAAACCGATTGCAAATCTGACTATTTTGATTATTCCAATAGCGATAGCCAAATTACCGGCGGCATCAAAATGATTCCCATAACAACGCCAAAAGGTACTTTTAATGTGTGGACAAAACGTATGGGCAACAACCCAAAGATGAAGGTCTTATTGCTTCACGGCGGTCCCGGCGGGACTCACGAATTTTTTGAAAATTTTGACGGTTATCTTCCAAACGAAGAAATTGAATATATCTACTACGATCAGCTGGACAGTTATTACAGTGATAAACCAAACGATTCCACGCTTTGGACAACCGAACATTTTGTGGAAGAAGCAGAACAGGTTCGCAAGGCTTTAAATCTCGATAAAGACAATTTTTACCTGCTCGGCCAATCGTGGGGCGGAATTTTAGCGATGGAGTATGCACTGAAATATCAAGACAATTTGAAAGGTTTGATTATTTCAAATATGATGGCGAGCGCACCCGAATATCAAAAATATGCCGAAGAAGTCTTGGGGCCACAACTACCTCCGGAAATTTATAAAGAAATTATGGATTTGGAAGCAAAGGAAGATTTTGCAAATCCACGATATTCTGAGTTGGTTATGAACCATTATTACACGAAACACTTCCTGAGAAAACCTGTGGCCGAATGGCCTGAGTTTATCAATCGCGCCTTTTCGCACCTCAACCCAGCCATTTACATTTATATGCAGGGCCACAGCGAGTTTGGAATGACGGGCGATGCAACTTTAAAAAACTGGGATGTTTCGGATAGATTGAAGGAAATTTCAGTTCCAACTTTGATGATCGGCGGAAAATATGACACAATGGATCCAAAATATATGGAATGGATGAGTACTGAAGTTCAAAAAGGAAGAAGCCTTACCGTAAATGCTGGCCACGTTTCACAATGCGACGACCCAGTAAATTATTTTTCAGGATTGATAAAATTTATAAAAGATGTGGATAATGGAGAATTCAAATAAGGCTTAAAAAAACCACAAAGACACGAAGGTCACAAAGAAATCTCTGTGCCTCTGTGGTAAAAAAATTCAACTAACTAACAAAAAATGATTCAAAAAGAAGAAGGATTAAAAAGAAGAGTTGGTGTATTCGGTTTATCAGCTAATATTGTCAACATTATCATCGGCTCTGGAATTTTTGTACTGCCTGCAATTGTGGCTAGTTATATGGGGGCATCCAGCATCATTGCTTACCTTTTTTGTGGTTTGTTAATGGCAATGGTCATGCTTTGCTTCGCTGAAGCGGGCAGTAAAGTAACAAACACCGGCGGCCCCTACACCTACATTGAAACAGCTTTTGGAGATTATGCAGGATTTATTGGCGGCTTTTTTGCCGTTGGAAGCAATCTGTTTGCAGATGCAGCCGTATCCAATGCCTTAGTAAACGTTGTTGCTTCGGCATACCCAGTTTTTGAAAATGGATGGCCACGATTTCTGTTTTTATTTATACTTTTTTATGGTTTGGTTTACGTAAATATTATTGGCTTAAAACAAGGCATCGGTTTAGTTAAATTCAATACCATTATTAAGTTAATACCTTTGCTATTACTGATCGCAATTGGTTTTAAGGATGTTTCTATAAGCAATTTGTATTTTCAAAATATGCCTAGCATAAAAACATTAAGTGAAACATCACTTATTTTATTTTTTGCTTTTCAAGGTTGTGAAACGGGAATTATAGTTGGCGGTGAAGTTATAAACCCAAAACGTACAATTCCCAGAGCTATCTTAATAAGTATTGCAACAGTTGTGGTTATCTATGTGTTAATTCAAACTGTTTCGCAAGGTGTTTTAGGGGATGCTTTACCAAATTTTACAGCGGCGCCACTTGCTGAAACTGCCAAAGTAGTTTTTGGACCACTTGGATTTACGCTTTTAATTGTAGGTGCCGTTATCTCTATGTTTGGATATATGAGCGGAACAATTCTTAATAGTCCAAGAATAGTTTACGCACTTGCAAGGGATAAAGTCATCCCAATAAAGGCACTTTCCGAAATTCACAAATCATTTGCTACGCCTTACATAGCAATTATTATATATGCTACTATCGGTTTTATGCTGGCTGTTTCTGGCAGTTTTGAACAATTGGCTGTCATAGCCAGTAGCTCTATGCTAATTCTTTATTTGGGAGTAGCACTATCAGTAATTAAGCTGCGCAAATCGCAGAAAAATTTCGAAGGCGGATTTAAAATCCCAGGGGGTTGGGCTGTACCCATTTTGGCTATTGCAATAATTTTATACTTTTTATCAAGTCTTTCGGCAAATGAAATGATTGGCACCGGACTATTTATAGGTATATTAACGCTTATATTTTTCGCAATTAAATTTTTTAAAAAGAAAGTAGTATCATAAAATTAGTGAAGGTATGAGTCAGTGTTTTAAGCATTTGCACAAAAAGTGCTTATCGTTTCAAAATGGTTATCTTTAAACTATTATCCAAATTATTAATTATGAGACTTATATCCTATATTTTATTGTTGCTTCTCATAGTTTCGTGTAAACAACAGGAAACAAAAAAAGATAATCTGGGCGTAGTGAATATAACAATCACTGGAAAGAAAAGTGCCCAGCCCAATTTTGAAAAAGGATTGCTGTTATTGCATTCCTTTGAATATGAAGACGCTCGCGAAGCTTTTATAGAAGCACAAAAGGAAGACCCAAAGATGCCGATGGCCTATTGGGGTGAAGCAATGACCTATAACCACAGCCTGTGGCAGCAACAGGATTATGAAGCAGCGACAACTGTTTTGGCTAAACTCGACAGTATTAATTTGGAAAAAAATACAACCGAAATTGAAAAGGATTTAATTGAATCCGTACACATACTCTACCAACCAAAAACAGAAAAAAAGCAACGCGATATTGCCTATTCCGAATTTATGGAAGGTTTATACAAAAAATATCCCGCCAATCAAGAAGTCGCCGCGTTTTATGCCTTGTCGCTTTTGGGCTCTGTTGAAGAAGGAAGGGACGATGTTGTTTACGGCAAAGGCGCTAAAATTGCAAAAGGTATTTTAAATGAAAACCCAAACCATCCCGGCGCACTTCATTATTTGATACATTCGTATGACGATCCCGACCACGCTACACTTGCATTGGATGCCGCAAACGCCTATTCAAAAGTAGCACCGGATGCAGGCCATGCGCTTCACATGCCTTCACATATTTATGTTGCGATGGGGATGTGGGATGACGTTATTTCTTCAAATATTGCTTCCTACCAAGCAAGCCTTAACAGAATGGAAGAGAAAAATTTAGGCAATGATGCCCGTGGTTATCACGCCTTCCATTGGTTGCAGTACGGCTATCTTCAAAAGGAAAATTACGAAGAAGCAAAAAAAATGGTGCTCGATATGAAAAAGTATGCTACCGAAACCCCATCAAAAAATGCTCGGGTATATTTGGTATTTTTAAAAGGAACCTATTTAACCGAGACCGATAAATGGGAAGATGAAATTGCTGATATTCCTGTGGACATTTCCGACTTGAATATTTCCGTCCGCTCAAAATATCATTTTTTGGAAGGAATGAAGGCGTATAAAAATGGCAATACCCAAAAACTGGACAGCATACTTAGCATTATGGACCAAGACCATAAAAGGGAATCGTTTATTGTTACAGAGGGCAGTGCCAAACTTTGTGCAGGCGTTACTCGCGACGAAGCGACGGAAATGGATTTAAAAGGAGCTGAAATTAGACAGAATCAATTAATGGCACTTCGCGCTGAGTTGAATAATAATTCAAAACTAGCCGAAGAGCATTTTATAAAATCCATCGAAATTGAAAACAGCATAAGCTACAGTTATGGTCCGCCATCCATCCAAAAACCCACCCACGAACTTTATGCAGATTGGTTACTTACCCAAAACAGAAATGAGGAGGCCGCAAAACAATACGAACTTGCCTTAAAAAATGGCCCCGGAAGATTACGCGTTTTGAAAGGAATGGAAAATTCAAAACAAGTAATGTAAGTTTTGAGGGTTCAACCGCATTCATCAATAAAGTTTTATCTCCGCATTGTGGACGCAAAGGCTTTTCCCTATCTTTAAATTCTGAAATAAAACTTCAGTTGAACTATGAATATCGATCAAATTTTCAAAAACAATCAAGATTGGGTAAATGAGAAATTAGGGCTTGACCCAAATTATTTTAAAAATCTTTCCGAAGGGCAAAATCCAGAGGTGCTTTATATAGGCTGCAGCGACAGCCGTGTTACCGCAGAAGAAATAATGGGCGCCAAACCCGGCGAAGCCTTTATACTGCGGAATATTGCCAATATGGTTTCAAATCTCGACCTAAGCGCCATGAGCGTCATCAATTATGCCGTGAGCCATTTAAAGGTAAACCATATAATTGTTTGTGGCCATTACGGCTGCGGTGGTGTAAAAGCCGCGATGCAAAGTCAGGATTTGGGAATTTTAAATCCGTGGTTGCGAAATATTCGAGATGTGTATAGATTACATAAGCAAGAGTTGAATAATATAAAAGACGAAGAAGAAAAATACCGCAGGCTGGTAGAACTTAACGTGCAGGAACAATGCGTAAACGTTATTAAAACCGCTGATGTTCAAATTGCATACCGCAGCAGAAATCTTACGGTGCACGGTTGGGTTATGGATATGGGTACCGGAAAATTAATCGATTTAAAAATTGATTTTGATAAGGTTCTCAAAGACATTATGGAAATTTACCATTTGGATTAAAGAAATTTAGAATTACATACGCTCTGGAACGTCAATTCCCAAGAGGGCGAAAGCGCTTTTTATAACTTCTCCAACCGCTTTTGAAAGTTTTACGCGAAATGTTTTTTCAGTTTCATTATCCGTTGCGAGAATTGGAACATTTTGGTAAAAACTGTTGAATTCCTTTACCAAATCATAAGTATAGTTAGCAATCAAAGCCGGACTGTAATTCTCCGCCGCCAACTGAATGGTTTCAGGGAACTGCTGGATAATTTTTATGAGCTCTTTTTCCTTTGGATGCATTTCGACAGATGTCAGGTCGAGTGCTCCCGAGGCTTCGAGAGAGACCTCTCCAGCTTTTCGTAGAATAGACTGAATCCGCGCGTAGGTATATTGTATAAAGGGTCCCGTATTTCCCTGAAAATCCACACTTTCTTCAGGATTGAATAGAATCCGTTTTTTTGGATCTACTTTTAGGATGTAATATTTTAGCGCGCCCAAACCGATCATTCGGTAAAGTGCTTCCTTTTCTTCTTTTGAAAAATCGTCGATCTTTCCAAGTTCCTCAGAAATGGTTCGCGCCGTATCGGTCATTTGCGCAATCAAATCATCAGCGTCAACCACAGTTCCCTCACGGCTTTTCATTTTACCGGAGGGCAGATCCACCATTCCATAACTTAAATGAAACAGATTTTTAGCCCAACTGTAACCGAGTTTTTTCAAAATTAAAAACAGCACTTTAAAGTGGTAATCCTGTTCGTTACCCACGGTATAAATCATTCCGCCCACATCGGGATGGTCTTTCACGCGCTGTACGGCAGTGCCTATGTCCTGCGTCATATAAACCGCCGTCCCGTCGCTTCGAAGTACCAATTTTTCATCCAGTCCCTCCTCGGTTAAATCGCACCAAACGGAACCATCATCCTTCATAAAAAAGACGTCTTTTTTTATGCCATCTTCAATAATATCCTTTCCTAAAAGATAAGTATCGCTTTCGTAATAATAAAAGTCAAAATCTACCCCAATGGCTTTATACGTTTCTTCAAAACCGCTGTACACCCAGCCATTCATTTTATTCCAAAGGGCCACGGTTTCTTCATCGCCAGCCTCCCACTTTCGGAGCATTTCCTGGGCTTCCAAAATTAGTGGTGCTTGCATTTTTGCCTCTTCCTCAGTTTTTCCTTCAGCTTTTAAAGTTTCAATCTGCTTTTTGTATTCTTTGTCAAATTTTACGTAGTAATTCCCAACGAGCTTATCGCCTTTTAAATCAGTAGAATTCGGCGTTTCCCCATTTCCGAATTTTTCCCACGCAAGCATACTTTTACAAATATGGATGCCACGATCGTTGATTATTTGGGTCTTGTACACTTTTTTTCCCGCCGCCTTTTCTATTTCGGCAACGGAATAGCCAAGTAGCACATTCCGAACGTGCCCCAAGTGCAAAGGCTTGTTGGTGTTTGGCGAGGAATATTCCACCATTAATGCTTCCTTTCCCTGCGGAACTTTTCCGAAGGAAGAAAAATCTTCGACTGAATTGAAAAAGTTTAAATAATACGAATCGCTCAAAACGATATTTAAAAAGCCTTGTACAACGTTGAATTTTTCAATTTCTGAAACATGTTCAACCAAATAGGTGCCGATGGCCTCACCAATCTGCACCGGATTGCCTTTCACTACGCGCAACATCGGGAAAACAACCGCGGTAATATCGCCCTCAAAATCCTTGCGGGTGGGTTGTAATTCTACCGATTCAAGTTTTGCACCGTACAGTTTTTCCACTGCGGCTTTAATTTGGGTTTCCAATGTTTGCTGAAATGTCATACTGAAATTTTAAAGTGCAAAGATACTTTTTTTGAATTCTTAATTCTGTATTCTATTTTCTGAATTTTCCGAAGCCATCAAATAACTTTCATTTAAAGTTTTGGTAATCTTCAAATAGAAAAACCAAACGTCCTTTGCCGAAAAAACTATGGATATTTTTTTATATGTGTTTGCTGCGCTTTTTTCGGTAATAAACCCATTGGGAACGGTGCCCGTATTTGTAGGGTTGACGAGCGATGAAAGTACTCAGGAACGCAACAAAACTTCACTTTTGACCACGATAAACGTGGTGGTAATTTTAATTATTTCCTTTTTCGCCGGAACGTATCTTTTGGCTTTTTTCGGAATAAGTTTGAATGCATTGCGCATTGCGGGTGGGATGATAATAGTAACCTCTGGCTTTGCGCTGTTGACGGGAACTTTTTCAAAGCACAAAGGGATGAAGAACAAACGGGTTCAAAAGGATTTAGACAAAAGGGAAAAATTTTCGCTCACTCCACTGGCAATACCTATGCTTGCGGGCCCTGGCTCCATTTCGCTACTAATAACTTTTAATCAGCAGTATCAAAAAACAGTAGAGATAATTTGGATTGTAATGGCCGTTTTTGCAGTTGGATTGGCGACGTTTATCATTTTGAGAAGTTCGCATTACATCAGCAAATTTTTGGGCGCTTCGGGCATCAACGCTATTTCAAGAATTGTTGGATTTATTGTAATTTCAATAGGTGTGGAATACATCAGCGCTGCCGTGATTTCTATTCTAAAAACAATAAACCCTTAAAAATTAGCGGCGGTTTTTAAGCAATGCTCCGGCTATAAGTGCCAAAACCCCAATGCCAATCATCCCCAGCGTTTGGTTGGTCAATCCTTCCTTGGCATTAACTTCCAAAGGGCCTATATCCAAAACCTGTTGTGGCACAAAAGCATTGTAAAGTCCGAAGATTATCAAAACAACCCCTACAATTAGCAATACGATTTTTAAGATTTTCATGGTTTTTGGATTATTTGGTTGAAGATTTAAAGATACCGTTTTGGAAAATAAGGCAAACTATAACTTAACGGGTTTTTAACTAATGTTTAATTATTAAAAATTATCTTTAAACAAAATATTTTAAATTGAAAATTCTACTCACAGGCGCCAATGGATACATTGGTATGCGATTACTTCCCGAACTTTTGCAAAACGGGCACGAAATAATTTGTGCCGTTCGGGATAAAAATAGATTACCGCTCGATCCCGAAACAACAAAAAAGATAACCGTCGTGGAGGTGGATTTTGCCGAAGAAGTAAACACCGAATCATTCCCAAAAGATATTGATGCCGCTTATTATTTAATACACTCGATGAGCGGCTCCACCAAAAATTTTGATGAAGTTGAAGCCCGCTCAGCCGAAAACTTCAATAAATACATGGATTACACTACTGTGAAACAGGTCATCTATTTAAGTGGTATTATAAATCAGGACGAACTTTCAAAACACCTTTCTTCCCGAAAAAAGGTAGAGGAAATTTTATACAAGGGCAACTATCATCTAACCGTGCTTCGCGCCGGAATTGTTGTTGGTAGCGGCAGTTCTTCTTTTGAAATTATTCGGGATTTGTGTGAAAAACTGCCAATAATGATCGCTCCAAAATGGTTAAAGACTAAAATTCAACCCATTGCCATTCGCGACGTGATTGCGTTTCTATCGGGGGTTTTGGACAATGAAAAATGTTTTGACAAATCCTTCGATATCGGTGGTCCCGATGTGTTGACCTATAAAGAAATGTTGATGAAATATTCCAAAATCCGTGGCCTAAAACTTTGGGTAATTTCGGTTCCTGTTATGTCGCCACGGCTTTCTTCGTATTGGCTTTATTTTGTAACCTCAACTTCATATAAACTCGCTGTAAATCTTGTGGACAGTATGAAAATGGAAGTGGTGGCAAGGGATAATAAACTGCAGGAAATTTTAAATATTCAACCCATTTCATACGAAGAAGCAATCAAAAAAGCCTTTTTGAAGATTGAACAAAATCTCGTGATTTCCAGTTGGAAAGATTCCTTGGTGGCAGGAAGAATTTCAAATTTAAAAGAATACATCAAAGTGCCAAAATACGGCTGCCTGAAAGATAAAAAAGTATTGAATGTTGATGATCCTGAAAGAGCGTTAAACAATATATGGGCCATTGGCGGAAAACGCGGGTGGTACTACGGAAATTCACTGTGGAAAATTCGCGGATTTATGGATAGGCTTGTGGGCGGCGTTGGTTTAAGACGCGGAAGAACTCACCCAGACCAAATTTACACCGGCGATGCGTTGGATTTTTGGCGTGTGCTCTACGCCGACAGAGAAAGCAAAAGACTCCTACTTTTTGCCGAAATGAAACTTCCCGGCGAGGCTTGGCTGGAATTCTGTATAAACGATAAAAATGAATTGATACAGACCGCCACCTTCCGTCCGAAAGGTTTGTTGGGAAGACTGTACTGGTATTTGATGCTACCCTTCCACTATTTCATTTTTGGGGGAATGATCCGAAATATTGCAAAAACAGAAACCATGGCGTAATTATGCCTTAGGCAGAAAAACCTCGGCCATCATACAGCGGGCGCTTCCGCCACCACAGGTTTCAATGGTGGTAAGGTCGCTGCTCAAGATTTCACAATGTTTCTCAATTGCCGCAATTTGATTTTCGGTCAAACTACTATGCGCCGCCGCACTCATTACTAAATATTTTTTATCGCGTCCCTGTACTTGGAGCATATTGCCCGCAAAATGATGCATTTGGGCTTCGGTAATTGAGATAATCTCCTTCCCGTCCGTCTTCAAATGCTGCACCACATTTTTCTTTTCCTTGGCATCATCTATACTGTCCAAACAGATAACACAAAATTCTTCGGCAAGGCACATCATTACATTGGTGTGGTAAATGGGCACCCGCTTGCCATCAACGGTTTGGTTTGCAGTGAAGATTACTGGCAGATATTCAAAATCCTCGCAAAATTCAATAAGCAATTCTTCATCAGCACGTGGCGAAAGCGCGCAATACGCTTTATGATTTACCCTGTCGAGCAACAGACTTCCCGTACCTTCAAGAAAAAATCCCTCATCTTCCGCAGGGGTGTAATCGTAAATATTATTGATTTTAAACCCTTCATTTTCCAAACGAATCAAAACCTCCTCACGCCTTTCGCGACGGCGGTTTTCAGCAAACATTGGATAGAGACCTATGTCGCCGTTTTCGTGAAAACTGATCCAGTTGTTGGGGAAAATGGAATCGGGGGTGTCCATTCTCAAATCGTCATTCTCTACAATCACATGTACGCCAACACCTCGCAATTTCTGCACAAAGGCATCAAACTCTGCCTGGGCTTTGGTATTTATTTCAGCATTTTTAAGGGCGATGTCTTCCTGAAAAAAATTATTGACCGCCGTCTGCTCGTTCATACGGAACGCGACCGGGCGAATCATTACGATGGTATCTGTGATCTGTTTTGCCAATTGAGGGAATTTTAGGCTGCAAATTTAAAGGAATTTCCTGTTGAAAAAATGCTTTTAAATAGTAAATTAGATGTACAAAGTAGAATTACGTTTTTATTAACCGAAACATTCAAAAATTATGGATACGTTAAAAAATTTAAAGGACGAACTTACCGAAGAGTACAATACCACCAAAAAATTTCTGAATAATTTTCCAAAGGACAAAAACGATTATGCCCCGCATACAAAAAGTATGAAGTTGATGGATTTAACAACGCATATTGTGGATATTTTTGGCTGGCCGCAGGTTATTTTGAATACCGATTATTTGGATTTTGCTGATGGCTATAATCCCGAGAAAATGGGCAGTAAAGAAGATTTGTTGCAACTGTTGGAAAAACAGTACAAAGCTGGGATGGAAGCTTTGGAAAACGCAAAAGAAGCAGATTTAAAACTGAAATGGAGCATTCGGATGAACGGTGAAAAAATTATGGAATGGAGCAAGTACGGCGCCATCAGGCACGGGCTAAACCAAGTAACCCACCACCGCGCACAGCTTGGAGTTTATTATAGATTGCTTGATATTCCGGTGCCGGGAAGTTATGGGCCTTCGGCAGATGCGCAGAATGGGTAAAAAAATTATCTTTTGGAACAATCATAAAATTTTCGCTTTCAAATTAAATAATCGAATAATGTCAAAAAGCAGTACAAATTCAATACTGGTTTTATTCACACTTCTATTCTTTCAACTTTCTATTGCACAAGAAGGAATACTGGATTTAAATTTTGGCGATCAAGGAACAACAAGATTTGCCTATACCGATAAAGGTGCAAGAGCAATGGACATGATCCTTTTGGAGGACAATTCAATAATTTTAGGAATAAATAGTGAGCTTAGACAAAACGGGGCAACATATAATCGTGGGTTTTACATTTATAAATTAACACAAGATGGTGAAATTGATACTACGTTTGGACAAAATGGCCAATTATATTTTCCGAACAACGGAACAAACTCTTCCTATTTCAACTCTATGCTTTTGCAATTTGACGGGAAAATTCTAATAATGGGCTCTATAGAAGGTGAAGGAAAATTAATCAGAATAGACCAAAATGGTGTATTTGATCCATCCTTTGGAACTAATGGAATTCAAGATTTGGATAGCGGTTATAGAATTGCGCAACAATCCACGGGCAAAATAATTGTCCAAAGTCAGTACTTTGATGGCTACAAAAATATGTATCATTTTTCAAGGCGAAACACGGATGGATCATTGGATACAACATTTGGAAATAATGGCATCCAAATTACCGATGTTACAAATTATCGTTTTGACCTTTGCTTCGCTATTAAAATAGACTGGGAAGACAAAATACTTGCTGGAGGCCCTTCCTATAATAATGGCGATGACTACCATCCCGTTATAACGCGTTTCAACGAAAACGGCACCTTGGATACTTTATTCGGAGACAACGGTACGGTGATTACTACTTTTGGTCCTGAATCAAACTTGGGAGAGGTAAATGATATTGCTATTTTGGGTGATAAAATAATTCTCGGAGGAAACTACCAGTATTCTGGGGGAACCGGAGGTTTTGGTGGAATTAAACCGGCAGTTGCAAAATTCAATAATGACGGCACACTGGACCAGACTTTCGGCCAAGGAGGCAAAGTAATTATGGAAACTTATTTCGGAGCCAATGATCGTCTTAGAAGTATTGCGGTTCAACGGGACGGAAAGATTATCATGGGAGGCGGTGCCTCAATGCCTTTTCCTTTCGAGCAAACAAATTTTTTCGTAATCAAATTAAATAACGATGGTAGTATTTATTCAGATTTTGGAGATAGTGGAACTTTTATAACCGACTTCGGGGGATCAGACACTAATTATGTTACCGATTTGGTATTGCAAACAGACAATAAAGTTTTAGCTTTTGGTGTTACTGAAGATGCGAACGATGAACATAGAAACGCAATAGTATGCAGACTGGACAATGAATTTTTAGGCATACCGGATTTATTGGCCGCCAATGATATTCAAGTTTATCCAAACCCAACAAATGATTATGTAAAAATTAAAAGTAAATATCCAATCCTAAAATTGGAAATCTATAATTTTTTGGGACAACTCGTAGCCTCTAAATTATATAACAATTCTACTCTTGAAAAAGAATTTGACATAAATAAATTCCAAAACGGGATATACACCTTACTGATTTTTTCTGAAGAAAGTGTTTTTTCAAAAAGCATAATTAAAAGATGAAATTAAACTTTTATGCACTCAATATGTCATCATTTTCACTGGAATAATCACCATATTCAAATAGCATTTTTCTATAAAAATTATGCTGAAGCTGACCATCTTCAAGACAACCGATCAATGTTTCCTCTAAACCGTTGTAGCCTAACCTATCTGAAATTGCTTCGTTTAAATCATAAAGCCTAACCGGATCGGTAGTCAATGGTTTGGAATTCCAGATAGAAATCAATTTGTTTTCATAGTTCACATCTACATCTACCGAATTGAAGAAGAAATTTAGAAACGCTTTATGGAAATCGCGAAATTGCTCGTTCGGACGTTTATCAAATTGACAGCTTTTGGATATCAGCCTTTGCATTTTCTCTCGAATTATTTCATCTCTATCTTCCATAACATATCAATTTGTGTATTGAAGATACGAAGCGTATGCCTTTGGAGATTTTAAAAAATAAGACTTTAGCGTCAGTTTAACTTGTGCTTTTGGATTACGTTAAAAAATTTAAGACTAAAAGCTAGTTTTCAGCTTTATATCCATTACTTTCCCATTCCAAAAAACCGCCCTGCAAATCATAAATTTCCTTAAAACCGGCTTCTTTTAAAAGGGCAGATGCCTTGGCACTCCTTCTTCCACTTCTACAATATAGATACACTGGCTTTTCGGGGTCTAACTTTTCAACTTTGGTTAGAAATTCTGATTCCATCACATTAATATTTTCAGCATCTACAAGATGTCCTTCGGCAAACTCCTCAGGAGTACGCACATCCAATAGTTGGATTTCAGGATGGTTCTCAATTGAGTCCTTAAATTCCTGTGGAGTTAGCACACGTACTTCCTGTGCTATCGTTTTCTCTTTACACGCCACAAAAAAAATGGCGCCGCAAAGAAGCAGAAGTATTGATATCTTTTTCATTTTTTGAGATTTTAATTAATAGTTTCACCTTCCCATTCCATAATCCCGCCTTTAAGGTTGAAGGCATTTTTAATACCTATGGAATTGAGCAACATACACGCTTGTCCGCTTCTGCCACCGGAACGGCAATACACATAATAATTTTTTTGCGGGTCAAGCTGTCTTGCCCGCTGAAGAAATTCTGCTCCGTTGTAAATATCCATTTGGATAGCTCCCGGAATATAGCCTTCCTCAAATTCCGCATCGGTACGCACGTCCAAAATCACCGAATTCTCGTCCTTTTCCAATTGCTCGCTCCACTGTTGTTGTGTCAAATCTGCCATTTTAAAAATTTTCAGTAAAAATAATAAATGTGAAACGTTTAAAATTAAAAAAACCGGAAACAAAACGTTTTCGGTTTTTAAAGAATATTTTTTTAGAGATCTATTGCTTAACGGAACAGCCTATAGCTTTTGTTTCCTTTACGGAAACTTCTTTTCCTTCCAAAAGCTCATTTACGGCATTCGCCAAAAATCTTTCCTTTACCTCAGCAGCATTGCGAACGTTATCATCAATGGCACCAATGTATTTTACAATATTTTTACCGCCTTCCTTTTGAAGCAGATAAACGTGCGGTGTTTTTGTGGCTCCGTATTTTGCATAGATCGTTTGGCTTTCGTCATATAAATACGGAAAAGTAAATCCAGCTTCCTT
>Ga0209344_10002838_pt1 | contig 18353 bp, 14 predicted proteins | sample Cruoilmetagenom6_FD_187293 | JGI IMG/M metagenome (GOLD analysis project Ga0209344, IMG submission 187293) | Oil polluted marine microbial communities from Coal Oil Point, Santa Barbara, California, USA - Santa Barbara Oil Seep Sample 6 (SPAdes)... | ecosystem: Environmental > Aquatic > Marine... | reverse complement strand
GTCTGGTTTCATCGTCGAGTACTTTTTCAATCAATTCAGGTAGCTCCTCCAGTTTCCCGGATAAGAAATGTTCACCAGGTATCAACGGTTCTGGAACAGAAAGTGCTTCGCTTACAACCAGTGCCCCGTTTGCATCGGCCAGAAACCAACGCATCCAGGGCGTGTCCCACGAAAATTTATGGATATTCAGGATAATTCTGGTTCTGTTCAAGACTTCGGTTCTGCGGTTTCCGTATAAGCCCTTTGTGTGAACCTCCACCGTGTAACCTTTGGCCCGGATTTTCGAAATCATTTGCTTCATACGTCGGGCGCGATCCTTATTTTTCTTGATGCGTCCTATGAAAAGCACATCAGTATCGCGCGGCACCCCCAAATCCCGCCCAAAATCTTTTTGCTGACCGACCGACATAAAGACCGGATCCATCCCCAGTTCTTTTAGCAAATAATGCCGTTGCTTCGTTGTTACACAAACCAAATCGATCCAGTTTTCGCGAATTCCAACAACGATCAGCCCCAGGTTATCAAAAGCAAACCGGGCAAAGGACGCGAACACCCTGTCTGCGCGGCCGGCCCGCGAATATGTACCTAATCCAAATCGGGAAATGGCCAGGTAGAATGGATAGTTAAGGATATGCCAGATTGGTTTGCTTTTGGTGGCGTGGACCGCCGTCAGGCTAAGTGCGAGACCCAGCTTTAACGCCCAGAGTTTCATTCCAATGGGGGGCAAAGGTTCGTTTCCCCAAACCACAACAAATGGCCTGCTTTCGAGGGCAGAGCGTAAAATAGATGTGGTTTTTCTTAACGAACCAACCGAGCCTACCAATATCACTATGTTACATTCAGTAATGGAAAGCTCTTCATCCTGCACAATTTTTACTACATGACCACGATTAATCAACGCCGCGGCGAAGGCCTGCGTTAGACCCGGCGGATGGCTTTTGGGGGCAACAAGACCAATTACCTTACCTTCCAGAACATCACTTGTTTGGGTTTGATTTGGATCAGGCGCCAGTTCTTTCACTTTCGTCTCAATCATAGGAAGGCCGCCAATCAGTTTTCACGGGAATTTTGAACGTCTTACAGGCACAAAATAGACCTGGCATCATTTATTCCTATTGGTGCCCGGCCAGCAATTGTGGCCATTCTGGAAATTCGTTCGGTCAACATCGCATTTGTCGCCGGACACTTGTTCTTATCCATCCAAAGGTTATCTTCAAGGCCAACCCGGACCCCATGCGCGCACCCCAAAGCAAGAGTATTTGCCTGCAACTGGCACTTGCCGATTGCGCCGATTGAGATTACCGATTCATCCGGCAAACTTTCAACTAATGCTGCAATATGTAGTAGCGACACATCAGCACCCGCTATATTTCCAAGGATAAAATTAAAATAGTACGGGGCCTCTACCAACCCTTCATGGATCAACTGGCGGGCGAATGTTACCATTCCCAGATCGAAAATTTCCAGTTCCGGTTTAATGTCATTTTCCAACATTATGGCGGCCAACGCACGAATATCATCGGGCTGATTTACGCTGGCCCCAGTTTGGAAATTCAACGATGACAGCGTTAAACTGGCCATGTCAGGGCGAATTTCGGCAGGCAGTTTCAAAACCGCCGCCCGTTGATCAAGGGTCTGGCCGTGGCGACCACTGGTTGATGCGATGATGATCAGCTTTTCAGTTTGAGGAGTATTGCGAATAGATTCAAACAATTCACCATATCGCTGATCATCACAACTTGCATGACCATTTTCATCCCGCACATGGAAATGGCCCATTGACGTGCCCATTGATACGCATTCCACTGTATCAGCCACGATTTCTTCGGTGGAATACGGGACATTGGAATTTCGGCTGTTATCTGACACTGCGCCTGTGAAAGCGGTGTTGATGATCAGGCCCTGATCCATGATAGTCTGCTGTTTCAAAACAAAAATTCCAACTAATCGCCCTATGATCTACGTTCTTACATCTTGTAGGCAGGCCCAAGAAAGGTTCAGGTCGCCCTCTTTCACCTACCCACCTGTTTTGGGGCAAGTATTAATCCGATCACGACAACATTCCCAGTCGATTTTTATATATATTGTGAGTTCAAGTAGTTTCAGAGTTACAGCTACTTCCTTTTCTAGTGCCCCAAAAACTTCAGTCTGAATTGTATGTACCGACCGATGATAAAATTTGTTGAAAACAAGATCTGTGATCCAGGGCGCATTGCGCAATTGCTGGGCGAATGCGCCGCTGAAAATATGTGGGCAAACCGCGGGCCGCTTTATTGGAAACTGGCCCCAACAGTTTTGACGGTATAGTGCTAACCAAACCGCACGGGCTAGTGACGAAGTTTGACGCCTATTTTCAGTTTGCACTAAAGACTGGAAAACCGCTTTTACTTGATAATGCAGCGGGAACACATAATCAGATACCCGACTGGCCCTGGCAAACTTTCAGCCTGCATCACACAAAGCCATATGGCTTTGGTGAGGGCGGCCTTGCGATTACACCGTCTGACAAGGCGGACGACCTGTATTCATTGTTAAATTACGGCGAAGTTGGTAAAAAAATCGCAATACTGGCTGAACAATGGAAAGCTATCCGACATTTCCTGCGCTTATCTGATCGACCGCTTGGAAAGTACTGGAACCTGGGCACCACTTTATGCCGAACAGCAAGCACGTATTGTCAAACTGGCAATTGGTAGTGGATTGTTACCGCTGATAAACCCGGAAAAATCCCAACCCTTCACTAGCGTGCCTTTTCTTGCACCTCAACCCATGGGGAGGGAAAATCTGGAACTTAGTCGAAATCTTACATTCGCAAAGTATTATCAACCAATTAGTCAAACACCGAATGCACGCTTTATTTTTGAACGCATTGTCAACATCCCTTCGCATCCAGATGTAGCGAAACTGACTGATCGTGCGGTATTGGATGATATGAATTTGTGCAGGCGCAGTGACGTCTGCTGACGATGCCGGCATTCCTTTTTATTGTGACGGAACCGGTGTGTGACCATCTTCTTTCAGATCCCAGGCAACCATGTATTGTGGTTCCGACCATCCCCGGGCGGAGGTGGTTGTCGCGAATGCGGTGACAGTGACTGCGGATACTATAGAGGTCTTCACTCTAGTGCGTTCTTATTGTTGTTTTTCTGATCTCTGTTAAACTCTGGCAGCCAGGATTTCCTTCGCCTAAACGGTCGAAAAAGCATCCTATTCCCTGCAAGTTTTTTGAGATTTGCCAATCCAGCCCAGTGCCGCTGATTTTCAACAATAACAGGTTACCAAGCGACAATAACGCAGGCAAAAACGCCAATGTTTAGGTGGCCTTTTTCAGGTTTGATCAGGAATTGGTGCCAGCCGTTACGACTTCGGGCTTGACCAACCATTCTTTGCCACGCAGCATGCCTTTCCAATAGATCGGGGGAAGCAGCTTTTCTTTCAACAGCCACGCCGCTCTGGAAGGTTTTTCACCATTGATTACCCAGCGTGGGAAAGATGGCAAAAGCTTACCGCCATAGCCAAACTCAGCCAGAACAATTTTACCCTTTTCAACTGTCAATGGGCAGGATCCATATCCATTATAATGGGCAACAGCTGAATGGCCTTCCATATCTGCAATCAGGTTATGTGCTACGACCGGGGCCTGCATGCGGGCAGCAGCGGCGGTTTTTGCATTTGGCGCGTTCATTACGTCGCCAAGGGACCAGATATTTTCATAGGTTTTATGGCGTAGCGTGGCCTGATCGACATCGACCCAGCCAGCCCCGTCTGCCAACGGGCTGACCCGCACAAAATCCGGCGCGACCTGTGGTGGCACGACGTGGATCATGTCAAACTGGGTTTCAACAGTTTCGGTATTCCCGTCCGTGTCGGTATTGGTAAACCACGCGGTTTTTGACGGGCCATCGATTTTGGTCAGATTATGACTGAACTTCAGATTCACATTGTAACGATCAATGTACTTCATCAGTGACGGCACGTATTCCTTTACTCCAAATAACACGCCCCCTGCATTATGAAATTCGATATCAATGTTTTTTAAGGCACCGCTGCGTTTCCAGTGATCGCCAGACAGATACATTGCCTTTTGGGGAGCCCCGGCGCATTTGATCGGCATTGGCGGCTGTGTAAACAAAACGCGACCTGATTTAAGCCCTTGCACAAGTTCCCATGTATAGGGCGCCAGATCATATCGATAGTTTGAAGTTACCCCGTTACGGCCAAGGGTATCTACAAGACCTTCGATGCCGTTCCAATTCAGTTTCAGACCCGGCGCCACAATCAGTCGTTTATATTTGACCACCCGGCAGCCATCCAGAATTACGGAGTTGCTATCAGGTTCGAACGCGGCCACAGCCGCCTTGATCCAGTGAACACCCTTCGGGACCAGCGATCCCAGTGTGCGCACGGTTTCCTGTGCTTTGAAGATACCGCCACCAACCATCGTCCAACCGGGCTGGTAATAGTGGATGTCAGCAGGATCTATAATTGCAATATCCAACCCTGCTTTGCGACCCCTCAAACTGGATGCAACTGCGATACCAGCCGCACCTCCACCAACGATAACAATGTCATGGGTCGCATCGGCCTGATCAGTTGGCGTTTTGCCACCATTTGCAATCCGGCGGGCCACGCCATTCATATCGTAGCCAGCGGCTTTGGCTGCCTGCAATATTTCTGGCAAAGGTGTGCCCCTGGCACCTTCACTAAGCGACCAGAGTGTTGCTGAGCGTGTTCCAGTTCGACAATAGGCCAGAACCGGGCCGGGCAGATTGGTTAGTGCTTTGGTGAACGCAGTTGCATCTGTATCCTGCACCTTACCCGCGATGATAGGAATATGCATCGCTTCCAGACCAGCAGCTTTGGCGGATTTTTCAATTTCCCTGAAAGTCGGTTGGTCGGAACCTTCTCCATCAGGCCGGTTGCAAATGATTGACCGGTATCCCTGTTTGGCGAGCTTCGCCATATCCTTGGCTACAATTTGTGAGCTTACAGACACGCCGTCAGTAAATTTCCTGATATCCATTAGTTAGCACTCCTTGGAAAGTCGTTTGGCCTGAAAGGTTGCCTGTCTAAACTTGTTGCCCGAAATGTTTGATATCGGTTTCACGTCTTTGTCGCCTGGTATCTCAGTTGTCCAGATACAGGCTGCAATTGCATTTATTTCCTAATATGCTGCGAGCTATATATATATTAGCCGAAATTTGTAAATTTAAAACAGGCCAAACCAAGATCCCATTCCGGCAACCATCCGAAGTTCGTATTTAATTTCCGGATAAAAGTTTCCTCAAAACATCAAAATTCTATGTCAAACGACGTAACCGCGCCGGTAACTCGCTCTGCATTGGGCAGATCATTACCCCGCGCGCGTTTTTGTGCATCTGCAGGTGACAGCCCATATGCCAGCCAGCGCGCAACCAGCCGTTCGCGCAAAACAGCTATGGGCACTTTCAGCATAATCGCAACGTCCCACTCCGCGCGAAGATCGCGCCAAAAAGGTTCATCCAGCAACAAGTAATTGCCTTCTATAACCAACGTGTCACAATCGCTCCCGACAACGTCAGCGCAGGCAATTGCGATATCGCGGCTTCGGTCGAATATCGGTACAAACACCTCGTCCGATCCGTGCAGGCTTTTGACCATCCTTGCAAACCCGCTAACATCGAACGTTTCTGGTGCGCCTTTACGTTCCTGCATTCCACGTTTTGCCAGGATACGGTTATCGAGGTGGAAGCCATCCATCGGCACCACTTTGCTGGCACATCCCATATTGGTAAGCTGCGCGGCCAGTTGTTCCGCTAATGTTGATTTTCCGCTGGCAGGTGCCCCGCCGATCGCAACCAGTTTACGATGCCCGGCGCGTGGCGCTGCAATGATCTTCGACGCCAGTTCTGTTACCTTTTTTGACGGTGCGTTCATGCAGTTGCAGGTTCAGTGGGTGGTTCTTTCGCGCCGGTCATAAACGCCACTGCATCTGACATGGTGTAGTCACTGGGATTTATCACACATAATCGCTTTCCCAGCCGATGAATATGAATGCGGTCGGCCACTTCAAATACCTGTGGCATATTGTGGCTGATCAGAATTATCGGAATACCGCGTGACTTTACATCAAGGATCAGTTCCAGAACACGGCGGCTTTCTTTAACACCCAATGCTGCAGTAGGTTCATCAAGAATAATCACCTTGGTTCCAAACGTCGCGGCGCGAGCAACTGCAACGCCCTGACGTTGACCGCCCGACAGGGTTTCAACCGCCTGATTGATATTCTGAATGGTCATCAGACCCAGTTCAGTCAACTTGTCCCGGGCAACCTTTTCCATCGCCCGGCGGTCCAGTTGGCGTAGCCATTTGCCGCGAAAACCGGGTTTGCGCAATTCCCGCCCCATAAACATATTGTCTGCGATTGACAGGGCCGGCGACATTGCAAGGGTCTGGTAGACGGTTTCAATTCCGACGTTCCGCGCATCAATCGGCGAAGCAAAATTCACCTGTTCCCCATCGAGATAAATTTCACCTTCATCCGGTAGAACCGCACCACAAATCGCCTTTATCAGCGAAGTTTTCCCGGCCCCGTTGTCACCGATCACCGCCAGAATTTCACCTGGGTAAAGTTCGAAATCACAATGATCCAAAGCCGTGACCCGACCATAGCGTTTCACCAGATTGCGCCCCCTTAGTATAGGTTCCATCAAACCGAGACCTTTCTGATCCATTGATCCACCGCGACTGCGCCAATGATCAGAGCACCGATTAACAGGAACGTCCATTGCGCATCCGCCCCCAGCAGGCGCAGCCCCAGTGTGAACACACCCACAATTAACGCACCAAACAACATCCCCATCACCGATCCACGTCCGCCAAAAAGCGAAATACCACCGATCACCACGGCCGTTATGCTTTCAATATTCGCTAACTGCCCGGATGTGGGTGATACAGATCCGATCCGCCCGATCAACGCCCAACCAGCGAAGGCGCAAATCAACCCGGCCAGCATATATACTGAAATCAGCGTTTTGCGCACATTGACCCCGGAAAGTTCCGCCGCCTCCGGATCATCGCCTACAGCATAAACATGACGCCCCCATGCTGTCTGTCGCAGCACATAGGCCAGAAAAACCACCAATGCGATCAGGAAAATAACGCCATAGGTAAAAACTGCCCCGCCAACTTTGATTTTTTCGCCAAAGAAATGAAGTAACGCCGCACTGTCTGCAATGTCGCGCCCGCGAATTGTTTCATTGGCTGAATACAGGAAATTTGACGCCAAAATTATCTGCCATGTTCCCAGAGTCACGATGAAAGGTGGCAGTTTCATTACCGCAACCAGCCAGCCATTTACAAAACCACAAAACGTACCCACCAGCAAACCACAGACCACGGCTAATTCCACCGGCAGACCGTAGCGAAAGGTGAACTGCCCCATGATCACCGAACTTAGCACCATGATCGCACCAACCGACAGGTCAATCCCCGCGGTCAGGATTACCACAGATTGTGCAGCACCCACTATTCCAACGATTGCCACCTGTTGCAAAATCAGCGTCAGCGCGAAGGGTGAAAAAAACTTTCCACCCAGTAAAATTCCGAAGATTGCGAGTGACATCACCAGCACAATCGCCGGAACCAGCGATGGCGTCACGTGCAGCGCGTGCTGAAGTTTGTTGATGAAAGATGAATGATCATCGCCGAACTCGGCAACGGTTTCAGGGCTGCCAGCTGCCACTGTTTCAAAATCGGGTGTGTTGGACATCGGTAATCCTTATTGAATTTCCCGCCGATCAGGAAAAAGGGGCGGGAATTGACCCGCCCCGTTCACATTGCATTTGTCTTGCGACCTAAATCAACCCCAGCAACGCGCGGTGCCTTCAGCTACGTCGATTGATTCCACTCCATCAACTGGCTGATCGGTAACCAGCGAAACGCCGGTGTCAAAGAACGTCTTGCCCGGTGTTGGTTCCGGCTTGGTGCCGTCTTTGGCCCAAGCTGCAATCGCTTCAATTCCCAGGGATGCCATCAGCAGCGGATACTGCTGCGCGGTAGCACCAATAACCCCGTCAGCGATATCTTTTACACCAGGGCAACCACCATCCACTGACACAATCAGCACATCGTTTTCACGACCGATAGCCTTTAACGCTTCATATGCCCCCGATGCAGATGGTTCGTTGATTGTATAAACCATGTTGATCATCGGATCTTTGGCCAACAGGTTTTCCATTGCCTTGCGGCCACCTTCTTCATTACCGGCGGTGATGTCATGGCCAACAATGCGGCTGTCGGTTTCGTCACCCCATTTTGCCGGATCGCCAAGATCGATGCCAAATCCCTGCAGGAAACCCTGATCACGCAGAACCCCAACGGTTGGCTGACTGACAGCCAGATCAAGCATGCCGATTTTTGCATCCGCCGCAGCCGCACCCATTTTGGCAGCCGCCCACTGGCCAATCAGTTCGCCTGCAAGAAAATTATCAGTTGCAAAGGTTGCATCAGCCGCATCAATTGGTTCAAGCGGTGTATCAAGTGCGATCACCAGCAATCCGGCATCACGCGCCTGTGTTACTGCCGAAACGATAGAAGACGTGTCTGAGGCAGTGATCAGAATACCCTTCGCACCGTCCGCGATACAGGTTTCGATCGCGGCCACTTGTGTTTCGTGGTCCCCGTCAACTTTCCCTGCATAGGTTTTCAATGAAACTCCAAGTTCATCCGCTTTAGCCTTGGCACCTTCGCGCATTTTTACAAAAAATGGATTTGTATCAGTTTTGGTAATCAGGCATGCGGCAACGCTTTGGCTACCAGCAAATGCGGCACCGGCAAGGGTCATAGACACTAGGCCGATCGCAGTCCCAGTCATAAGCTTTTTCATGATTTTCTCCCAGAAGTTTTAGATGAGCTGCACTTTAACAGTGCTAAAATAGTACTGCGGTACCAAAGTATCCCTGGCACCCAATAGCTTTATTTAGGCGTGATTCTATTTACCCCGTCAATATGTAATTAAACTTGATTTATTGCCGCGAATTATTGACCATGCAATTAATGAAAGGTGCCACTATGGTTGGTGACATGGATGGGGCGAAAAAAATTAGGACACTTAGCGGTGGTGTAAACCAGAGTGGTTTGCGCAATCACAATGAACGCCTCTTGCTGTCAACCCTTCAGCGGCACGCCGATTTGCCAGGCAGCGATCTTGCACGCATGGCCAACCTGTCGCCGCAGACCGTTTCTGTTATTCTTCGCAAACTTGAAAATGATGGGCTACTTGCGCGCGGAACGCCGGTCCGGGGTAAAGTAGGTAAGCCTTCCGTACCAATGAACTTGGCCGCAGACGGCGTATATTCCATTGGCCTGAAGGTTGGCCGGCGAAGCGCGGATCTGGTTCTAATGGATTTTCTGGGAAATATTCGCAAACAGCTTCGTACCAGTTATCGCTATCCAATGCCAGATACTGTGCTTGGCTTTCTGGAAACAGGATTGCGGGAACTTTCGGGCGGAATGAGCAAGGATAAACTTTCGCGTGTATGTGGAATTGGTATTGCCGCGCCTTTTGAAATCTGGAACTGGCATGTGCCAATCGGAGCACCGGCCGATGAATTCCTGTCATGGAAAAACATCGATTTTTGCGAAGAGGTTGCACAGTTTAGCAATCTGCCAGTCTACATCGTAAACGACGCGACAGCGGCCTGCCGCGCTGAACATGTATATGGTCGGGGCAAAGAATTTATTGATTACGCCTATTTTTTCGTGGGGTCATTCATTGGCGGTGGCATCGTTCTAAATCACACCGTCTTTGAAGGTCATCAGGGTAATGCTGGTGCATTTGGAACCCTGCGAAGCACAGATGCCAATGGTAGTAGCCGCCAGTTGATCGATACCGCATCCCTTTACCTGCTGGAAGAAAAGCTGGCCAACGAAGGCCTTGACCCCGGCCTGTTGTGGAATCAGCCTCAAAACTGGGATGAGATTTCCCAATTTGTTGATCCCTGGATTGACCAGACGGCGAAAGAACTGGCTAAGGCCAGTATCTCTGCCTGCTCGGTGATAGATTTTGAGGCGGTTTTGGTAGATGGTGCATTTCCAACAGCGATCAGGCAAGCACTGGTTAAGCGAATGCGTGCCCACCTGACGACTCTGGACACCCGAGGTCTGATCCTGCCTAGGATCGAACAGGGTAGTGTTGGCGAAAATGCCCGCGCAATTGGGGCGGCCTGTGGCCCGGTATTTTCGCAGTTTCTACTGAACACCCATTCCGGACTGTCAGCCACCTGAAACCGGTCATTTTTCCTTAGGTTTATTCGGGCGATTGATTGGGTACCCACTGGCTGGTCCCTTTAGTGGCTGGATCAACATCTGGTCCAGCCTTAGATCCCTTCGGGTGCGAAACTGTTCAATACCGATGGTCATTCCTTCGTGACCATCGCGTGGTTGCGCGGTATAAGTACCAAGCAAGCGATCCCACCACGGCATGTTAAATCCAAAATTACTGTTGGTTTCGGATGCGTGAATGGAATGGTGAACCCGGTGCATATCCGGTGTCACGACAAATAGGCGCAATACCGCATCGATTTTCTTGGGCAGGCGAATGTTGGAATGGTTGAACATCGCGGTGCCATTCAGCAATACTTCAAATATCAGTACAGCAATTGCCGGTGGTCCAAGAGCGGCAACAACGCCCAGCTTGATCCCCATCGACATCAGAATTTCCACCGGATGGAACCGCAACGCAGTGGTAACATCAAATTCCAGATCAGCGTGGTGCATCCGGTGCAATCGCCACAGGCCCGGCACGGCATGAAAGATCACGTGCTGTAAATAGATCGCCAGATCAAGCACAAGAACCGCCACCACGATTGCAAGCCAATCAGGTGCACCCAAGATATTGAAAAGTCCCCAGTCTTTTTCACCGGCAACCACCGCCAGGCCAACTGCTGCCACTGGAAATGCAAGCCGTACAAGAATTGTGTCAATTATGACCACACCAATATTGTTCGACCAGCGAATGACGCGTGGTATTTCGACCCGTCGACGGGGCGCGGCGACTTCCCACATCGCCATCGCAATCAGGATACCAAGGAATAATACAATCCGTATCGTCGGTTCCTGGGCAAGCAATGTCTCTGACATTTTCCAGTTCCTTTGCGTTTCAACACCAAACTTAGGCGATACAACATTTTCCGCAATGGCCCGGTGCACAACCCACTTGCACAATCACGCGCAACAATGCTGGTACACGTGCCTGCGATAGTGAATGATACCAATGTAACCCGATGTCCAAAAACCACGAATACAGGCACTTTACTATCATGGTTCAAATCGAAACGCTTGAAGGCAGTTATGACTATGTGATTGTTGGTGCAGGTACCGCGGGTTGTGTTCTTGCCAATCGACTTTCTGCCAATCCCAAAACCCGCGTGCTGTTGCTGGAAGCAGGCAAGCGCGACAATTATCATTGGGTACCAATTCCGATCGGCTATCTTTATTGCATGGGAAATCCGCGTACCGACTGGATGATGAGTACGGCGTCCGAACCAGGGTTGAACGGCCGTTCCCTGCCCTATCCAAGGGGCAAGGTTTTGGGGGGCTGCACTTCGATCAACGGCATGCTCTACATGCGTGGACAGGCCCGGGACTATGACGGGTGGCGCCAGATGGGCAATTCCGGCTGGGGCTGGGACGACGTGCTGCCATATTTCATGAAATCCGAGGATCACCACCAGGGTGCAACTGGCACCCACGGGGCGGGCGGCGAATGGAAGGTCACCAAACAGCGCCTTAGCTGGGACATTTTGAAGGCTGTTCAGGATGCCGCCGTTGAAGTCGGGATTGAACCAACCGATGATTTCAATTCCGGTGACAATTCAGGGTCAGGATTTTTTGAGGTTAACCAAAACAAGGGCGTGCGCTGGAACACTGCGCGCGCGTTCTTGAAACCAGTTGCCAATCGGCCCAATCTACGTGTCGTCACTCAGGCGCACACAGATCGAATCTTGTTAGATGGGAAACGCGCCACAGGGGTGATCTTCAGACAAAACGGGCGGGAAACTCTGGCCAAAGCCAATCGCGAAGTGCTGTTGACAGCGGGCGCAATCAATTCCCCAAAATTGCTTGAACTATCCGGCATCGGCCAGCCTGAGTACTTGAATAACTTTGGTATCAAAATCATTCACGAAAGCCCCGGTGTCGGCGAAAACCTGCAAGACCATTTGCAGATCCGCACCGTGTTCAGGGTCAGCGGCGCCAAAACCCTGAACCAACGCGCGGGCAGCCTGTGGGGCAGAGCGACGATGGCATTGGAATATGCACTTACCAGATCCGGCCCGCTTTCGATGGCACCCAGTCAGTTCGGAATGTTTACTAAAAGTGATGCTTCACTTGCCACGCCGGATCTTGAATACCATGTTCAGCCGCTTAGCACTGACAGGTTGGGTGACCCGCTGCACCCCTACCCGGCCATCACTATTTCGGTTTGCAATCTGCGCCCCGAAAGCGTCGGCACCTGCCACGTAACAACCAAAAACAGCGATATCCAGCCAGATATCCGGCTGAACTATCTGTCGACCGAACACGACAGGCTGGTCGCGGTAAAATCTGTTCAACAGGCCCGCGCATTGATGGCTGGTAAAGCCCTGACAAAATATCAACCACATGAAATTCTACCGGGGCGGCAAATGTCCGGTCACGCTGATCTGCTGCGTGGGGTGGGCGATATTGCCACCACAATTTTTCACCCAGTTGGCACCTGCAAAATGGGGCAAGATCCCATGGCGGTGGTCAATGACAGGCTGCGGGTTCACGGGTTGGCGGGGTTGCGTGTCATTGATGCCTCAATCATGCCAAAGATCACATCTGGCAACACCGCGTCGCCAGTGATCATGATCGCGGAAAAAGCGGCGGATATGATCCTAGAGGGGGGCTAAGGATATTCTGCAACTAGCAAAAACCTAAGACTTTGCAAAGACCGGAAGCAGTTAAACGCAACTGCTGAATTCCTACAAATCCTCGCCAAAAGATGTTGTTGTGAAGGCATCACAAACCGACCAGCTATAATTACTACATTACCGCTAAGGCTGATCATGGCCCGCTTCAGCCGCCATCCGCCCCCTGATACCATTTCACGATTTTTACGCGCTCTTCGGCTTCCATAAAGCTCAGGTTGCCCGGCGGCATTGCGTGGCTTAATCCGGCTTGCAGATAAATCCGGCGCGCTTGCCCGGCGATCTGCGCCTCTGTTTCCAACCTTACCCCCTTGGGTGGCCATAACATTCCATCCCATGCAGGTTCAGCGGAATGGCACATGGAACAACGCCCCATAACAATGTCATGAACATCTTCAAACCCGTCGGCAGACGCAAAACGGGTTGCGGTAGCATTCATGCTATCTTCCTGAACTTCGGCGCGAAACATTGGTGCGGTCGACAGCCAGACGACAACCAGGAACAACACAGTTGTGGCCAGCCATGTCCAGTGCGGATGGCCTTTGCGGGCGTGAACAGAATTAAAATAATGTCTGATCGTTACACCCATAAGGAACACCAGGCTGGCAATGATCCAGTTATATTGTGTTGCAAAAGAAAGGGGGTAATGGTTGGACAGCATCAAAAAGATAACCGGCAAAGTCAGATAGTTATTGTGGGTGGACCGCTGTTTGGCGATCTTGCCGTATATTGCATCCGGTATCTTTCCTGCTTTCAGATCATCTACCACGATGCGTTGATTTGGCATAATAACCATCGCAACATTCGCCGTCATAATCGTCGCGGTAAAGGCCCCAAGATGCAGCAATGCAGCGCGACCTGAAAACACTTGTGTATATCCCCAAGCCATAACCACAAGGATGATGAACAGGAATACCATCAACCGGGTATTGTCATCTCCGAACTTAGATTTGCAAATGAAATCATAGGCTAACCAGCCAAACGTCAGTGACGCCAGAGATATAAGAACGGCTTGCCAAACCGGAATATCCAACACTTCAGGATCAACAAGGTAAAGCTCTGCACCAAGGTAATAGACCAGCACAAGCATGGCAAAGCCCGACAGCCAGGTAGTATAGCTTTCCCATTTAAACCAAACCAGATCATCAGGCATGGTTTCAGGTGCGACCAGGTATTTCTGCAGGTGGTAAAAACCCCCGCCATGGACCTGCCATTCTTCACCATCCGCACCTGTTGCAAGATTGCGATCCCTGTGCAATCCCAGATCTAACGCGATGAAATAGAACGAGCTGCCGATCCACGCCATCGCAGTGATTACGTGCAGCCAGCGGACCGCAAATTCAAGCCAATGGGCCATTGCCGCCAAATCATACATCGCCACCCTCCTTGTCGTTTCTGTCAGAACTATACTTTGTCAGATATTTTTGTGTATCCTGTAAATGACGACAGACTTTCAATAGAAAGCGAATAATAGCCATGGCTTATTTTCGAAACCTGCAGATGTTCGTTCGGGTGTACGAACTGAACGGGATGAGCGCTGCGGCCCGCGACCAACGCACATCACCCGCAGTGGCATCTAGTCGGATTTCCGATCTGGAAAAGCACCTGGGCGTACGCCTGTTTAACCGCACTACGCGGGCTTTGCAGCCAACAGAAAACGGTAAGGTTTTTTACGAAGGCGCTGTAAAAGTTCTGGATGCGATCGCCGATGCCGAAGCGGCGATTGCAAGCAGTGGGGATGAACCCAAAGGTACAATATTCCTTGCCGCACCGCTTGGCATCGGGCGGCGTTTCATTGCCCCGGCCGTGCCGGAATTCAAAGAACAGTACCCAATGATAGATGTGCGACTGCGCCTGTCAGACCGATCGATCAATGTGACGGCTGAGGGGCTCGATCTGGCCTTTCACCTGGGTATTCTGGAGGATAGCAATTTGAAGGTACGTGGAATCACCGAATGTCCGCGCATCCTGTGCGCTTCGCCGGAATACATAAAACGGCGCGGCAACCCAAAGACCGCCGCCGCCCTGATTGCAGAAAAACACGATTGTCTGAAATTGCGGTATCCTGGCTCCAAAGAATTTCGCTGGACGTTACTGACCCCGGCGGGACCAGAAAAGTTTGATGTGTCAGGGCCATTTGAATCTGATGATGGGGATGTGCTGACGCAATGGGCACTTCAGGGGCACGGCATCATTATGAAACCAGTATTTGAAATCGCTGACTATCTGCGCGCTGGTGCCTTGGTTACGGTGGCAACTGCGACACCACCAGTGTCAGTTCAACTTGCGTGCCTGTCATCCCATCGTCGTTTGAAAGACCCAAAGATCAAGCTATTCACTGACTTCATGGTTGCACGCATCAAGGCCGAACTGGAAGCCGCAAGTCTCAGCTTCCCCGGTATGTCGAATACCCAAACGGGGAAATGAGCAGTGGCACATGGTAGTGGGACGCCTCATCGCTAATGCCAAAGCGAATTGGGATCACATCCAGAAATCGCGGCGTTTCGGGCGGGGTTCCATTTGCGTCAAGATAGCCACCGGCATGGAATACCAATTCGTAAGTGCCCACTAAAAATTCAGCGTCAGGCAGGATTGGGCCGTCGGTGCGCCCGTCGGAATTGGTGACCATTTCCCGGATCAGGCGGCGTTCGCCACCCAGCGAGAAAAGTTCGATGCGTATGCCAGCCGCCGGAAGGCCGCTGGCGGTATCCAGAACATGGGTCGTCAAATATCCATCTGCCATTTTTTGCTCCTCGCTACTTCGTCCTTTTGTGCCCAAAAACAACTGAAAAGGCGACATAGTGATTTACTATCAACTGTTTCTTGGATTTCTTGAAAATACTTCTGCGATAATAGGCGTAAAAATGGGTCAAAATGGGGATCAGAATGACAAATCGCTATCCACGAAACATGCGGGGCTACGGGGCAAACCCACCGGATGCTGATTGGCCCGGAGGTGCGAAGATCGCTTTACAGTTCGTAATAAACTACGAAGAAGGCGGTGAAAACAATACCTTACACGGTGACGCCGCATCAGAGGCATTTCTTTCCGAAATTGTTGGTGCTACGCAATGGCCTGACAAGCGGCACTGGAACATGGAATCCATCTATGAATACGGTGCGCGCGCGGGTTTCTGGCGCTTGCACCGGTTGTTCACGGGCGCGGGCATTCGGCCAACCGTTTATGGGGTCGCAACGGCGTTGGCGCGATCACCCGAACAGGTTGCCGCGATGCAGGAAGCTGATTGGGAAATTGCCAGCCACGGCCTTAAATGGGTTGAATACAAGGATTGCCCGGAAGAACTGGAACGCGATCACCTGAACGAAGCTGTGCGGTTACATACTGAAGTTACCGGTGAACGGCCCTGCGGATGGTATCTGGGCAGGTGCTCAATGAACACGGTTCGACTTGTCGGTGAAGAAGGTGGATTTGATTATATTAGCGACACCTATGATGATGACCTGCCCTATTGGGTCCGGATTGCAGAACGGGATCAGTTGATCATCCCCTATACTCTGGATGCTAATGATATGCGTTTTGCCACGCCGCAGGGGTTCAATTCAGGCGATCAGTTTTTCACCTATCTCAAAGATAGTTTTGATGCGTTATACGCCGAAGGAACGGCCGGGGCTGCCAAGATGATGTCGATCGGTCTGCACTGCCGTCTGGCCGGACGCCCCGGCCGGATTCAGGCGCTGCGCCGGTTTGTCGAATATGCACAAGGGCACGATGATGTCTGGTTCCCACGCCGGATTGATATTGCGCGCCATTGGGCCGAACATCATCCGGCACCAGCCCCTTGGGCGCGACCTTCAGAAATGGGTCGCGATGATTTCATTGCCGCCTTTGGTGGAATTTTCGAACATTCCACTTGGGTTGCTGAAAATGCCTATGAACTGGAACTGGGCGCGGCACATGACAGTGCGGTGGGATTACACAATGCGATGTGCCGCGTGTTTCGGACGGCAAAAGAAAGCGTTCGCTTGGCGGTTCTTACTGCGCATCCAGATCTGGCGGGAAAACTGGCCGCAGCAAAGCGTTTAACGGTAGAATCAACCGCGGAACAGGCCAGCGCTGGATTAGACTCTCTGACCGATAGCGAACGAGAAATGTTTACCTCACTCAACACGCGATACGTTGAAAAATTTGGATTTCCTTTTATTATCGCAGTGAAGGACAACACAAAGTCCAGCATCACCGAAGCATTCACAAAACGTATTGATAGCGATCGTGATACGGAATTCGCCCAGGCTTGCAGCCAGGTTGAACGCATCGCGTATCACCGCCTCAAGGAAATATTACCATGAGCCCAACTTATTATGCCCCCGAAGGGGGGCTGCCCGGTCAGGATGAACGTATCTACAATCCCGCACGATTTACCACGGCCTATGCAGTGATCCCCAGGGGCGTGATGACCGATATCGTCACCAGTTACCTTCCGCTGTGGCAGGATACACGTGCATGGGTCATTGCCCGGCCAATGTCGGGGTTTGCGGAAACCTTTGCGCAGCTGATCGCCGAAGTGGCACCCGGTGGTGGCAGCAATGAACCGGAACCTGATCCGGATGCTGAAAGTGTGATGTTTGTAGTAAAAGGGAAAATTTCGTTAACGATTGATGGTAACGAACATTTCCTTAAGGCGGGTGGCTATGCCTACATTGCCCCCAAGCAGGATTGGACCGTAAAAAATCAAAGTGAATCCACCGCGACTTTCCATTGGATTCGTAAAGCATATGAAAGTGTCGAGGGCATTGAAAAACCTGCCTCGTTCATCACTTCTGACGGTGAAGGCACCAAAGTTTCAATGCCTGATACACAAGGTAAATGGGCAACAACCCGGTTCGTCGAACCCCAAGATTTACGTCACGATATGCATGTGAACATTGTGACCTTCCAGCCCGGTGGCGTGATCCCGTTTGCGGAAACTCATGTGATGGAACATGGGCTATATGTGTTGCAGGGCCGCGCGAAGTATTTGCTGAACACCGATTGGGTTGAAGTTGAAGCAGGCGATTTCATGTGGTTGCGCGCTTTTTGCCCGCAAGCCTGCGAAGCCGTTGGCGATGAACCGTTTCGGTATTTGCTTTATAAGGACGTCAACCGCCATCCCAGACTTGGGCTGAAATGATGACTTATGTGATCGTTCCTGAGCCTCTTACCGCCGAGGCGCTGGCACCTTTTGGCGATGTGTTGGAAGCAACAGGCCCCGCAGACATGCTGATCAATGAAGGTATGTGTGAACGGTTTCACAACCGAGCCATGCTCGATTTCGGGCCGGGTGGGCGCGCAGGCATCTCGATTTTTAATGCGAAAACACGAGCACTGCCACATAGGGTTAATATGGTTGAACGCCACCCAGATGGATCCCAGGCATTCATACCACTGTCACCCGATCCTTTTTTGGTGGTTGTTGCTGCAGA
>Ga0209344_10002837_pt1 | contig 18355 bp, 15 predicted proteins | sample Cruoilmetagenom6_FD_187293 | JGI IMG/M metagenome (GOLD analysis project Ga0209344, IMG submission 187293) | Oil polluted marine microbial communities from Coal Oil Point, Santa Barbara, California, USA - Santa Barbara Oil Seep Sample 6 (SPAdes)... | ecosystem: Environmental > Aquatic > Marine... | reverse complement strand
CGATCTAATCCGATGGGTTGGGATGTAGTCGAATTGGGGGATGTATTGGACAGTGCCCAGTATGGCACCAGCCAAAAAGCCAACGAGGCGGGTCAGGGCGTTCCGACCATTCGGATGGGTAATGTGACCGCGTCGGGGGAGCTTGATACAAGCAATCTGAAACACATTGCGCTAGAGGGAAAAGAATACCTGAACGCCGAATTGCGTGCGGGCGATATTCTCTTCAATCGCACCAACAGCAAGGAATTGGTGGGCAAGACAGGGCTTTGGGATGGACGGTTTGAGGCAGTAGCAGCCTCCTATTTCATCCGACTTAGAGTGAACCGGGAAAAAATGACGCCGGAATATGTTTGGTGTTTCATGAACACGCCCCACATGAAGAAGGTTCTGTTCAACACCGCGCGTGGTGCCATCGGCCAATCGAATATCAATGCCAAAGAACTTCGCTCGTTCAGGTTGCCGCTGCCGACAAAGGAGCTACAAGACCGCTTTGCTGCCGATCTTCAGACAGTAGAGGCGCTGGTGGAGAGATGTGGCAAAGGTTTGGAAATGGCATCAGCGACCCAAACCGCGCTTTCAGCCGAGGTGTTCGGATGAGCCTCGACCGTCTTCAAGCCGCCTGGCCCTATATCCGTTCCGAAGTGCTGCGGCCGACGTTCAAACAATTTGAATCGGACCATGAGGACCTGGTGGTGGCAGTGGTGCGTACCATGCTTGTGCGGCCGGCAGGCATGCGCCGCCTCTTTCACGTCCCAGGCACGAATGATGCACTCGACCGGCTTCTAGCAGACAGAGACACCTTCATTGATTCCAGCACCGATGCTCGTGCCGCCCTGACCCGAACAAAACCCGATTTCTTTCTCAATGGCCGTGCGGTCGGCACCCTCCTTTCCGAGATTCCCGATGCCCTTTCAGAATATGAAAACGCGGAGCTGAACACCTTCTACATCCAACGCCTAGAGCGCTTCATCGAAAAACACATGCTGCCCTATCGGCTAGACACAAACCCGGTGAAACTGACGCCGTTGCTGCCAGGGGAGATCGACCGGCTCTACCGCAAACTCATGTCAAAGGCAGCGGATGTTGCCGGGCTACGAGAGGCGCTTGAAGCATTTGAGGATGCTTGGGACCGTCAGGCGCTTGATTGGGGCCAGATCAACGCCAAAGACGCAATACGTGCTGCCTACCTTCTGGCCGAGGGCAGTGTGATAATGGCAAACGGCAACCGTAGAAACGAGTATGGCCAGGCATTGGCTCTCATGCGCCATGAGGATCGGTTTCCGAACAACGATTTTGCCAATATATTTGACCGCGCTGCTACTTTCGTAAACCAGTATCCAAATATTCGGCACCAAGGAAACGCGGCTGGCGTAAAGCGTGACCTAAAACGCGAAGATGCAATCCTTTCGGCACTGGTATTTATCGGCCTTTCGGCTTGTGCGGATGATTTGTGTGAGGTGGGTTGATGATCGAAACCCGTGATGTTTTCCAACTCATCGGCCTTGATGAGGACTGGAATGCCATGGCGGATGAGCGGCCTGGTTATGTCTTCAAGGACGAACGGATCGACATTTCCATAAACCAGGTATCTGGCCGAACGTTCCGGCAGGTGTTGTTTGTTACAGGTACCGCCAGTAACAAGCGCACCTCAAAACAGGTGATGTTCGAATTGCCGCTGCAAATTGCCAGCGTCGAAATTGCCTTGGCCCTGCTCGCCGTGAATATCGGACATGAATATATCTCCGATGAAAGTGTCTTTTGGCTTCGGTTGGGCAAAAAATGGAAAGACGTACTGGCCAATCGTGAGGATTGAGCAACTTGCGCTTTGATCGCTAATGCTTTCCAGTTCTCTCGATAGTTGCATCGTGGAGGCGATTCGGGAATGCCAACCAAAACCGTCAATTTCTACAGGGAACCTTCACGATCCACGCCCGATCCTGCGACCCTCGACATCGATCTTGTGGAACTGAGCCTGGCGGCAGCCAAGGAAACCCTCCAGACCCGGATGCATGTCGATGGCTGGCTTAGCCTGTTTTCCAACACTCTTTCGTCTTCATCCAAACTGATCTGGCGCGATGATGGCTTGGGGCAAGGGCGCGAACTCAAGCGATCGTTCTCGAATATCCTCGGCAGGTTCATTGCCCGGCATTACCTGGAAAGCAATGAAGGCATTCTGGAACTGATTCCCATTGAAGGTAACCACATGAAGCTGGGGAAGCTGACTGTGAAGCGAAAGGACGGACTCGAAGGAGATATGCCTGACTGGTTTGGCTGTTCGAATACCGATCTCGTCGTCGCGGAAGCCAAAGGATCGCACGACAAAGCAGACTGGGGCAAAAAGGCCAAGGTGAACAAAGCGAAACCGGCGACACTTCAAAAGGCACAAGAGCAAATCGACCGCGTGGAAATCCTGCAGTCCGCGTCTCGCACAGCCAGCCCAATAGTTTTTAAAGGATGGACGGTTGGTTCCCGTTGGGGAACGGAGACAAACAACCTCGAACCTTGGCTCATGGCAATCGACCCAAAGCAAGGAGAGGAACCTCTGGGGCCACAGGAGTTTGAAGAGGCACAACAAGCTATCGTACGACACTCGAATTTCCTCATGCTCAAGTCCATGGGTTTTTCGTTCGCTGACGAGATGGAAACCGATGATTTTCCATTGGAGCAGTATCTGACCGCCGACCGAACGTTCCCGATAGATAGTGGCGACGGTGCTCCCTTACCGGAGGGATTCCATGCGATTGCGGGGCCGTTTGGCTTGATGCCGCTTAATTCAAGACGAGATATCTGGTTCCTGCGTCTTGCGCAGCGCTTGCCTGCTCAAACCGCTCTTCTTTCGATCTCCAGGAAGCGTTTGGAAGGCAATGCCAACTCGACCGAAACTGAACGGAGAGGCAATCTCGGTGTCGCTCGCAACGGCTTTTCGCTCCGGATCATAGATAGGGAGACCCGCTTTAGAACTGCGGATTGAAAAATCATGACACACCCCAAAGGCCCCCGGTTCGTCCAGTATTTTGAGCCCGTGCTCAATGCCCTGCGAGCTCTTGGCTCGTCGGCCAAGCCGAAAGAAGCGTATGAATGGATTGCCGACAACCTTGATATCCCGAAAGCGGAAATTGAGGGGACGACAAAGGGTGGGCAATCCAAATTCGAAAATAAAGTCGGCTGGGCGCGTTTCTATCTCGCCAAGGCGGGGTTCATTGATACTGAGCAACGTGGCGTCTGGGTGCTGACTGAGGCCGGCCGTGAAGCCCATCTGTCGCATGAGCAGGCCTATCAGCTGTTCAAGGAAATCCACGATGGCTTTTCACGTCAGACACGAGACGATCCAGAGATAGCCAATGTGCGCTCGCCTGCCGATGACGAGGATGCTACGGCACCAGACGAGCAGACCTATATCAATCAGGATGAGATACAGGAACGTCTTGTCCAATTGCTGCGCGGTATGACCGATAAGGGTTTTGAAGAGCTCTGTGCCCGCCTGCTGAGGCATATCGGCTTTGAGAATGTGAAGGTGACAGGACAACGGGGTGATCAGGGCGTAGATGGTGTCGGCTATCTGCTCATCAACCGGTTCGTGCGCACCAAGGTGATGTTCCAGTGCAAGCGCTACGAAGGCACTGTCGGCCCGGATAAAATCCGCGACTTCCGCGGCGCAATTCAAGGACGCGCCGAGCGCGGCATTTTCCTGACTACAGGAGCTTTCACACGAGGTGCGATAGATGAAGCTGCCCGCGAGAATACCACGGCCATCGAACTTGTTGATATCGACAGGCTGTTGGAGTTGATGATCGAAGAAGGCCTGGGCGTAAAGGAAACACGCGCGCTCAAGATAGAGGTCGATTTCTTCAAGCCCTATCAGGCAAAATCATGAACCGGGTTTTCATCGCCAATTTTGGGCGGGGAAACTACGCTTGGGACCGCTGCCGCGAAATGCCCTCTGTCGCCACGATGAATGATGCTGATGTCCAGCATTTCTGGCTCGATGGCGACAGCTCCGGATATATCGATTTCTGCATTCAGCACAAGAAAACCGCTCGCGGAGATAAGCCACCCAAGTCGCTAGCATCACGCTGGTTCAATCTGATGACAATCATTGCGGAAACCGAAAACGATCTCTGGTTTCACCGTGATGGCAATGATCTTTGGTGGACAATCAGCCGTGGAGAGCCGGCAATAATCGATGACGTACCGAGAGCAGCTCCATACCAGACGCTCAAAGTCTTCGAATGTCACAAGCCTTGCCAGCCATGGTCTAACCGGGACCAAAGCGGGCGGCGACTGACTTGGGATGCGGTTCACACGAAAGCCAAGGACTTTATAACCACTGAGAGCACGTTGCAGGCACTTAGTCCCGATTATGCCAATTACGTCAGAGCTTTGATTTCAGGTGCGCCCCTGGAACAATGGCACGGCCGACCTCTTTGGCGCGCAAAACTCTCAGCTGCAAAAACCCAACCGGGGAAACACTTTTCCTCCCGAGACATTTCGATTGCCGATATGGCTTATCAGGCCATGCAGACATCTTCGGCTGCGAATGGGCAAATCGTCGAACGCAATATCAAGAATAAGGAATTCCGTTTCAAGGACCAGGAGGAACTCAAACGTTTGCTTCAGGACCTACTGGAAGCCCAAGGCGATCGCTGTGCGCTGTCCGGACTGGCGCTGCAATTCAAGGGGTCGCATGAGGATGAATGGATGCTTTGCTCACTCGATCGGATCGACAGCAATGGCCACTACGAGCGCGATAATCTGCAAATAGTCTGCCGTTTCATAAACCGCTGGAAGAGCGATATGGAGAACGATGTGTTCCTGAGACTGTTGGGCACGTTGAGGGTGGAGCCGAATTAAGTGACACAACTCAATTCGTATGAGTCCGCCATACAGCATGTTCTGGAGGCGGTCATAGGGCCGTTATAACTTTTCTGCAGAAAAGTTATAACGGCATGGTGCGCAAACAAACAACTTGGGCCCATTGGCTTCGCTCGGCAGCGAAATTGCAAATACTCTACCAGGAATCACAGACTCCAATTATCGATATAGATACCATTAATTTAAGTTCATACGGATTTATGGGGTCTATAATTAGTGGTACTCGTATCTTCAATTTTGGTACTGAGTATCCTAATTGTGGACCCCGATTTGGGTTCGTTCCAAGTTTTATTGGGCTTGATTGGATTTGGCTGGGTACGCGTATTCAATTGCCGAATTTTCCTGCGGCCTGAGAGGTTGAGTCTGTTCGTCGCATGGATACGTAACTACCCTACGTTCTAAGTCAGAGTGGTTGTTCGCGGGTGATCGGCCAACCAGTACCCATCACCTTCGTTCACGAACAGTTTGCTTCTCCAGAGCACGCGTCCAATGAACTTGGCAGGGTCGTCACTCGGAACAGCCACTCCCTTGGCGGTCAGCGCATTTAGGAGTTCGTTTCTGTCCATTGGGTGATTTGCCTGCAATATTGCGTCATATGACGCCTCCCGTATCAATTCTGATGCCGTTGGCCTGCCGTCGGAACGACGACGGCGTCGAGCGGACCGGACTGACGGCATGGAATGCTTCGGTGTTGTCCCATCGCCTCGCTTTACGAGTTCGTCGATGAGTCCGAGAGCTTTCTTGCTGAGGGCTAGGTCCTCTGAAAGGCGAGCCATATGATCCTCAATTGTGGTTATCTTAGCGATCAAGGCCGTACGGGCTGTATCCAAGTTTTGCGTGGGTAAGTTCTGGTTGTCTTGATCCATTGGTGCAGTCGTCCCAGTTTATTTTTGCGATAGGGGGCTTCACAAGCACTCCATTAGTGGTTACCGTGTGGTACCTTGTGTGGCATTCTGGCGTAGGGAGGGTCTTTGCCCATGCCATTAAATTGATTACCGCTAACGGAGCTGACTAAGTGACTTAGGTACCAAATATATCCACTCTATTCCAGTTCTTTCCATGTCGTTCCGCCTAGTTTGCGACGCCTGTTTGTCGGCATTGTTCAGGCTTGTTGAGCTGCAACTTCCGCCTCAGCGGAGCCATCGGGAGTGTCGTCTTTATGATCACGATTCAATGTTTGATGGACCCGTCGCACTGCTTTGCAGTCCTTGCTTCAGTCAGCCGCACAGTTTTGTTTTCTACGCCTTCCATACGCAGCGGCAAATCGCGTCTTGAAGCCGCGTCTATATCTACGGGATGCAGGAGATGAATTCGGGATCGCCTAACCCAATTGCACCCAGATTGCGGCATCCGCGACCTGGGTATGCTGTCAGCCGAAGAAACACGGAGCGTGGCTTGAATTTTGTCGTCGTCAAACAGCCTGCAATGAGGCAGGGGCGGATCAGGGAGTGGCCGAGGCTTTTTCTGATTTGCCGGCTTATCGGCAACAACGTCGAGGTATTGCCTTGTGAGCTTCTGGATACGTACTTCGATGAAAATCATTCAAGGTCACAGCAGTGGAAAAGAGAGACCTGTGAGGCGCTTGGACTTCTCATTGACCATACGCATGCTGTGCTGCCTTCTCTCTCCGAGGAGCAGCGACAATCATCAGACGAGCCACTGGAACGACTTCTCCTAAGGAGTTTTGCGATCGCGTTAGTAAATGGCACGATCACATCTCATGGCGGAAAGCTGTTTGATCCAACGGGACTCTTTTGGCGAGGCAAGGGAACTCGTCGGGCTGGTGCACTGCTTGCTCGGCTCACCAACCTGTTCAGGTCGTTTGAACCCGATGGAGCGGGGCATCGGTGGCGGCACGTGGTGTCTACCGAGAACCAAAGTGACAATCCTTTGACCGCGCTGCGCTTCGCGTTAGAGCTCGGCATCCGTCGAAAGAAATCACTGTTGGCCCATATTGGTGGTCAGAAGAAACAATCCCAAAATCCAGTTCCAGGTGTCTTCAGATCGTTGGGTGAGGCTTCTAAGCCTATTCACGCCTTTCCCTCTCAATACATCGCCCCTTTCTTATGCAGCGGTTTCGAGAATTCAGATGGTGTGGCAGATGAGTCCGCTGAGTTGGTGGCGCTAATTATGTTCTGTGGGGGAGTGCGTGTTAGCGAACCCTTTCATATTTTCGTTTCGGACGTTCAATTCGATGGGAAACGACCATGGATGTTTTTTCACCATCCTGAGGATGGGAGAGTCCGTGATCGGTATGGCAACTTCGTTCGCCGCGCAGACTATCTGCAACAATTTGGTATGACTGCACGAACGCTGAATGAAGGGCGGGAGCATGCAGGATGGAAGGGTATGGCAGGTGATGATGTGGGAGCCACCGCCTACTGGCTACCGGTAGAACCGCTCCTGGAAAGGCTTGAAATGAAACTCAGGCGCTATCTTCTAGTCACGCGGCCAACAATCATGAAGATGAGGCCGAAAGGCCTGAAAGATCACCCGTTCCTATTCGTTAGTTCGGGGCAGAGTGGGTCCTCACGCGGCGGCCGAGTTGGTGATCCTTATGCGATTACCGCCTTTCTGGAGTCGTGGAAGGCGGCTGTGAGGCGTACTTCGAGGCGCTGTAACGCGCCAGAGCTCGTCTTCGCAAAGAATCGTGGAACAACATGCCACGGAGCGCGACATCATTACGGTAGATTCCTGAGAACGATGGGCGTTAGTGGTGAACTGATTCAAGAGTGCATGCATCATAGGCAATATGATAGTCACAAAGTCTACACACAACTCACGTCGATTGAAGTAAATTCTGTGCTCCAACAGATAGGGTTCGACGATCCTATTCCAAATCTCCGAAACAGTTTCAATTCTACCATTAGGCAGGGGAAATTTGTTGTTCTTCCGCGAGCAATCACTTGACCCCGGGTGTCAGCTTTTACTGTTGCCGATTTCAGTGGTTGGTAAATCCTACTGGCGGAGAATTTCTTGATCACTAGAAGCTACTGATCGCGAAATCCCTCGTAGGGTCCCATATTTGGATGGTGTGTGGACAAACGTATATAATCAGCGAAGGTCCCGAAAATGATAACTTTCAACGGCCCAAACGGCGAAATATATTTGAATACTACATCTATGCATTTGGGTTTGGATGGTAACTCCAAGATATCTGATAATGTTAAAAATGCGCTATATACCATTGGTAACTATCCTAATAATAGACCGTTGAAAAATAGTGTATATAATGCTATTGATTTGATCTTGGATTCGGAGGTGTGCCTTTCTCCAAGTTTTTTTACTAATTCTAATCAAAGGACCATTCATAGAAATATAGCAATATACGTTGTTAACAGGTCAAGCTTTGCAAAATCACTGTATGATGAGTTAAAATCTGTCGGAGCTCTTTTGTTTATTGATAATTTGGATGGTGAGATATTAAAACATACCATGGGTCACGTGATGCGGTTACTCGCGCCGTGGGCATTGTCAGCTTTTGGAAATAAAAACCTGAGTGATGTCCCCCACGAATTCGTTCATGCGTTAGTTGATTTCTACAGAATCTCTGATGGTCGCACTTGGAATGAGGAAGCATTTGGAAAATCTGAAGTAATTCGACAATGCGCGAGTATTACTATTCTCGGTCTAGCGAAAGTGTTTGATGATAAAACACTTATCGAGAAAGCAAATAGTAATATAAACGATGATACTCGGTCAAAAACATGGAACGAACTAGAAGGCTCTACCGATCCACTGATCGAAGAAATATTGCGCCGGAGACGGGTGCACCTATTAACTGATAGTATGCGGCCAGTTCATGTCAGGCAGGCCGCTATGGATTTGATTCACTGGCTACATAAGATTTTCCCGGGTATGTCGCTGACTGAAATTTTCCAGGTAAAGGACCGTCCGGAGACATTTTCCCGTTTCCTAGAACTCCGAAAAGGTCGTGTTGAACATCATCATGTCGCTCGCACTGCGAGAGCCAAACGACTACTAGATGCATTCGCGGAGCAGATTATCGATGAAAATCAACTCCCTGTACTTAACCCGTTGATAACAGATCGTGAAATAATCAAGCAGAGGAGTGATGCGCCAACGGTAGGACGGCCCACCACAGCTCGAGCAAGACCATTGCCCGAGAAGCTTTTTGCGTTGGCCAAATTGATCTTGGATGAGGGGCAGAACGGTTGGCTTGGCAAAAGTGGTTACTTTTCAGTCAAAACGAAGATCAATGGAAAATTACGATCTGTATACTGCCCTGTCATTCCCACCCTCCTCAGGTCGGCGTTCGATATTCCTCTTCGGATTGTGCAGTGGCGGCGGCTTGATAGCGGAGAGGGTGATAACCAACGATATAACGCACCAACTAAGAAATGGGAGATAAGCGACAATCCGCTTGCTGGATATTGGGCCAGAAATGAGAACAAGTCGCCGGCGAACTATCAGACACGTGGATATGCATACCGATTTCCTGAAGAGGAGGGTGATCTCACTGGATTCTTCGTGAACACGAACAAAACAGGTCAACCTTACACCATTCCTTGGCAACATCACCAACTACACTGTCGCCTCTGGGAATTGCGAAAGTGGCAGGAAGAAAACAATCCGATAGAGTTTCCACTGACACCAGATCAGTATCTAGACGAAGATATGCCTCTGGTGACCAAAAGTGCCATGCCGGACATATTTCCTCTTTTTCGGTTGTTTCCAAGCAAGACGCGCCCCTTTCCCGGTCGCATCCCGACGCCTTCTGAAATGGACCACGCTTGGCAGGCCTTAATGGCGGAGCTTGAAAGGCGATGGAACAAGGAAAATTCGGACGAGAAAATTCAAATAGTCCAGCGTCAGCAAACGACCGGCCAACCTCAACAGAGTATATATAGCCTTCATGGCCTGAGGGTGCGCGGCATAACCGATTTGCACCGCAGCGGCATCCCTTTAGAAATCATCAGTAAGATGATAGTCGGACATGCAACGGTCTGGATGACTATCTATTATGTTAATCGCGATCCATTAAGCGTGCATGAGGCCTTGGAAGACTCGGTGATCGAGACGAGATCACGAGTGCAAAGGGAGATCATCAACAATTTTAAGCAATGGGACGTTGAACAGGCCCGCCAACGAACAATCAGCCTAACCGATGCCGCTCTTGAAGAGGCGGTGCATTCTCCCAGTAAAGTGGAGTATTGCAATGTAGATATCGGTTTCTGCCCATTCGATTGCACAAGATGCTTCGACGGTGGGCCAAAAATTCGCTCTCAGAAGAACCAAGTAGGTCCGGATAAAGACCTTTATGGACCGGTCCCTGGTGGCGCACGCAATTGCATCATGTGTCGTCACTTCATCACTGGACCTGAATGGCTAAATCAACTGGAGTGGTTTGGGTCGAAAATGTGCGAGAAACGGCGCTATCTCGCTCAGAAGGAAAAGGTCATAGTTGAGAAAGTTGAGAACCTCGAACTTTTGTTGAAGCGGGACTCTATAGGGAAATCGACTTATCGACAGTCGTTGGATGCGCTTCAATCTGAGTTGCTGCCGCTCAAGGACGAACAAGAAGTTACCGAAAGTTCTATTTTTAATACTGAATTTTTCCTTGAGGCTTGTGTCAAGATAATCGCGGCAGACGAAGATGGCAAAGGAGGCAACTTCGTCTCAGCATCTAGGGACTCTGTGGTTCAGTACATTGAAACTACTGAATTTGATAGTGCTTCTATGCTGACGGCGCAATCGAGAGTCTATCCGATTCTCCATGATGAACGTGTCGAAGCCTACCGGGATAGGCATCTTAACCGAGTTTTATTCAATTCGGATATCACGCCACCCGACCTTGCGATAGAGGTTTCAGAAGAACAGCGAAAAGCGTCGTTAGACCTATTCTCGAACTTTCTGTTAGAGCGGGCGTCCCGTGAACAGCGGGCAAAACTGACTAGCGGTGCAATGAGCCTCCAAGAAATTGGCTATCGAGAAGAAGTTCGGGAACTTGTGGCTTCTGTCATTGGGAAGTCGACGTTGTCGCAACCTACTTCTCTATTGCTTGACGCTTTGGACACAACCGAATGAAGTCACGTAAGGGAACATTTCTGGCGCTAGCGGAAGCGAAATCGGCGAACCTATTGGGGTCACTACCGGAGGGAAGGAGACGTGCAAGGGTAAATTTGGAGGCTATTTGGGTTATCTGTCGTGCTCTCGTGCAAAGAGCGACGCCGATCGCGCCTACTGCTAAACTCGTTTCGGAAGAAGGCCGAAACCGCAATCCGGAATTTCCCAGCGCCCAGACGATATACAATGAGTATCGTGAAATGCTTGCGATTTGGCGGAAGGCGTACACCGACATCCTCAATATTGATGCGCGCGATCCGATATCACTCGATCAGCTTGAGAAAATTGACGTTTCTGAGCTAGACGAAGGCACCCGCTTTATCGTCGATGAACTCCGACAACATGTTAGGGAGCTTGTACAGCGCTGTAACGCGCTAAAGCAAATCATAGCTGAGTCGGTTCCGATGCCGGCGGGGTCTCTCACTGATAGCTCCGATAAGGTCATGGATGAACTTGCAGAATGGCTTGAAGACATAGAGCGTGGTCCATTCGATCTAGACGACATCGGTCTGCGTGTCAGCAGGCGGACCCCTCCCAATACAGTTGTCATGCATACCGACCTGTTCAAAGCGCTTCGGACGATTGTCGACGGCTTTCGCCGCGGTCGCAGAGCCGCTTCGACGAATTAATCCCGTGGCGGTGGCGTAGCGGCCATAGACATGGACCCCGATCGATCTTTCGGTTAGGTATTGAGATCGTTGTCTGCGAGTAGTCTGGGGGTGGTTGCAGCCCTGCCGCAAGCTCATTCGCCGCCTTTGGCCTTTTTGCATTTCTGGCCTGCTTCTGGTGCGTCAATTCCATGAAGCCGATATCTCACGCCTTTGACATCGAGAGTGTCGCCGTCCACCACGTACAATTCAGTGGAGTATGGGTGATTACCTTCTTCTAAAGAAAACCGTGGGCAACGGTCGAAGAATCATGCGAAATGGATGAACTCTACCCAGCGTTGTGAATTAAGATGAGCAAAGTTCGATCGATTGAATTCAGAGACTACAAGTCGTTTTCTCGTTTCATTTTATCAGCAAGAGAGCGAAACGTCCTTGTCGGTCCAAACAATGCAGGCAAGTCTACGGCGTTGGATGCGTTCAGGATAGCCTTTGATGCTCTACGAATTGCCAGTCGGAGAAATGCCGTCCTGAAGTCACATGATCCGTTTGGTGTCTGTTCCACTTGGATGATTCCAGTTTCCGCAATCCAGAACGACCTTCGGGCTTGCATTCACAACTTTGGAGATGGGCCGGCTCAAATAGCGATCAAGCTTGAGAACGGAAATTCGTTCGTTATCTCGATACCGAGTGATGGTGATCTCGAATGCTTTTTGGTGACGGACATTGCTGGTAGAAAGAACACAAAATTTTTGCGGGAACGATTTCCCCTTAATCTCGTAGTCGTTCCCACGCTCAGCCCACTCGAACAGAACGAGGAGCTTGTTTTACGAGAGACCGTGGAGAGAAACAGATACGGAAGACTCGCCAGTCGCAATTTTCGCAATTTTTGGCTCCACAGAACTAATGAGGAATTCGACGCATTTGCTGAGTTAGTAGAATTAGGCTGGCCAGGGATCAAGTTGAGCTTCCCGGAAGTTGAGCACGGCGGACCTCGACCGATCGTCCGAATGTATTTCCGTGACGGAGGAAATGTTCGAGAGGTTCAATGGGCTGGTTTCGGCTTCCAAGTTTGGATGCAAACGATGATGCACCTGATCGGGGCCAATGAAAATTCAACACTCATACTGGACGAGCCAGACATCTATCTCCATCCCGATCTTCAACATCGCCTTTTAGACGTGATCGGCCAGCGAGTTGGTCAATATTTCGTTGCGACCCATTCGACGGAAATCATCAATGCCGTCGAACCGGGTGATGTTCTCATTGTGCGCCCAGATTCGCGTGGCGCAAGGAGAATACAAGGAGAATCTGGGTATGCCGATGTGTACGCAGCAATTGGCAGCTCGGAGAACGCACAATTCGCGAGGTTGGCGAAAACAAAAAAGGTGCTTTACTTCGAAGGAAAGGATGCTCGCATCCTCTCGAAAGTGGCAAAGAAACAGGGTGGTATGGATTTCATTTCCAACGCAACTGTTACCCTTATGAAAACGGACGGCTTCGCCAACTGGCCGCGAGTATCTACATCGTCTTGGGTTTTTGAGAATTTCTTCGGTTTCCACATCCCAGTCGCGGCAATATTCGATCGTGACTATCGGTGCGACGACGAGATCGAGGGATTCCTCCGCGAGGTAAATACACAGGATACACAATGCAGGGTCCTACCGTTCAAGGAGATTGAGAATCTGCTACTTGTGCCGAACGCGATGTCCGCCGCAATAAGGAGACATTCTGCCCGTGTCCTGCCTGAGGGGTGGGAACAAGAAGTTCTTGATATATTTGATTTATGCTTAGAGAAGATAAAATCAAAGACTCTGTCTGCTCGGATTGGTAGCAAGATAAGCTACGAAGTTGGCAGAGGTTCAAAAAGTGATATCGCAACGATTTCAGCAGCCGAAGAGGAAGTATTTACGAATTCTTGGGCCAACGATTGTGAGTTCAGGCGAAAAGTCGTGCCAGGCAAATCTGTGTTTTCAGAAATAGTTGGACAAATTCAGGAGAAATTCGCAGTCACGCTGACACCATCTCGGATCATCGATGAACTAAAAGTCGAAGACATCAATCCAGAGATGTTCAAAATTCTCCAAGAAATACGCAACCATCTTGGTGAGCAACCGTAACGGTCCGGTTAAAGTCGTTGCAGGAATGGGCTTCGATCAAAAAGGATTATGAACTTACGGACTGCAAGCAATGACAACAAGGCGTCAGGCTCGAAGTCTGCATAACCGAACTCACTTCTCGGAGAAGAGAGAACATGAACGAAATCAGGCAGGCAGCCTCGCGGTTCCGTGAACTTATCATAATTACGCAGAGGGATAGCCTGCCCATTTCCTTGCAGAATTTTCCCCATGGTGCGTGCGGTGACACAACTTTGCTTCTCGGTCACTATCTCACAGAGTTAGGGTTTGATGAATTCCGGTACTATCTCGGGTCTCGGGACGGAAGATCGCATGCTTGGCTTCAGTCGGGAAATATCATCGTCGATATTTCCGCCGACCAGTTCGAAGATTTTGATGACCCGGTTTTTGTGTCGAATAAGTCGGGGTGGCATGAAAGTTTCAATGGGACAGATCAACACACGGCCGACCTAACTGTGTTTGGAGAACCCACTGCGGCGATACTCAAGAACGCTTACGATGCGATTCTGGCTTCCGCTACTTGAGTGACGAAAAGCGAAAAAACATAGTATTGGCCCTGGCATCGGCATGAGTCAGCGTAACCGAGGATTCTTCACAGAACATGGTGCCGAAACAAATGATCTGAGGCTCACTTGATCTGGCGCAGGGTCGCAAAATTGTGGAGAGCAGGAAGCCAGGTGGCGACGGACAGTTAAAGTCAATGAAAATGTTGGCCGCACTCGTTTCCCGGGCTATTGTTATTTTTATGCAACCATTATTGGAGAAGATGTATGAGATTTGTCGGCTTCAGAGTGTGTAAGTTCCGCAACATAGTGGACTCTGGTTGGATCGAGGCAAATCAGATCACTGCCTTCGTTGGACAGAACGAGGCGGGCAAAAGCAATCTTTTCGAGGCGCTCCACTGCCTGAACCCCATCATTCCGAATGCAGACTATCTCATCGACGAAGACTGGCCCGTAGACCAGTGGGAGGGAAGAAAGGACGCTGATGGTGAACTTGTTTGTACCGCTCGGTTTGAGCTAACAGCCGCCGAGATCGTAGAACTGGCAGGTGCCGCCCAGTCCCACGACCCCGAGCAAGAAGAGGGCGCGGATCGCGCTCCGGCTGACACCATCACGTTCCCTGAAAGTGCTTCGATCGAGTTGAACAAGTGGTACGGACACCCCACTGAGTTCGAGGTACAGGGCTTTCCTACCGGCTTTCTCGATGAGACAAAGGCGGTGGAATGGGCCACAAAGAATGTACCAAAATTCGTTTACATCCGTGACTACGAAATGTCGGGAGCCCAAGTCGAACTGGACCAGTTGCGCGAGCGTTTGAATAACGCTGGTAAAAATAGACACAAACTCAGCAACGAGGATCAGACAATTCTGATTATCCTCGATCTCGCAAACATCGGCCTCGATGATTTCATCAATAAAGGCCAGACGGCCGAGGGGCGGACTGTTCGGTCTTTCGATAAGAGGTCTGCGTCGAGATATTTGACGAGGCAATTCGCCGATCTATGGCGACAGAAGCAAGTAGAGTTTGACATCGAAATCGATGGTCCCACACTCAACATTTTTGCTGAGGATGCCACAATCGGGATGCCCGTACGTCTTCACAGACGGTCAACAGGTTTTCGATGGTACGTGTCGTTCGCCTGGAAATTCACCCATGCAACTAAAGGAGCTTTCAAGGATTGCGTTCTGCTTCTAGAGGAACCGGGCGTTCATCTTCACTTTTCAGGGCAACGCGATCTCCTCAAGGTTTTCGAGAGGCTCTCTGAGCACAACACACTTTTGTATACGACCCATCTGGCTTCCATGGTGGACCTTGCACATCCGGAGCGTGTTCGAATCGTTGAGACTCGCGACAATCATTTGGCGATAACGCAGGGCATCGTTAGCTCCCAGCGTGAGCCAATGGCAGTTATTGAACAAAGCCTCGGCCTAACGGGAGACCAAAGTGGCATTCTGAGCAACAGACAGGTTCTCATCGTAGAAGGCGGTGATGATACGGTGGTCCTCAACAAACTATCTGGCTTGCTGAAGACAGAGGGGAAAGAGGGCCTTTCAGATCGCGTCTACCTTTGGCCAGCCCACGGCGCACAGAAAACTCCGATGTATGCGGGTTTTGCGATCGGACAAGGTTGGGACGCTGGTGTTCTGCTCGACAGTGACGAGGCTGGAAACCAAGCCAAGGTTAAGATCAATGAATTGTATCTAGGAAAGATAGCTGAAGACACAGATCAGCGGTTTCGAACAATCATGCTTGGCAAAGCCGCAGGTTCGAAGAAAACAGATTTTGCCATTGAGGATATTTTTCCTGACCAGTTTTATGTCGACTGCGTAAACCAAGCTTATGGTCTGGCGATCAAGATTAAGGACCTTCCAGAAGACGGTTCAGACATGATCACCAAACGAGTCGAACACGTGCTCAAAACCAAGTATGGACACAAGTCTCTCGATAAACGTACAGTTATGTCAGTTATGTGGAATCGCTTTGATGGCTGGAAGACCTTGTCTGATCTTCCAAACGAAGCCGTCTCACGTGCCGAAAAAGTATTTAAGGCTATAAATTCTGCCTTTGATAGCGTCAACAACGCTTAGATGCCGAAGCCTACACGCCAAATATTATACGCTCCCTCTCTGATGAAAAAGGTCTGAGTTCAATAGAATTGGTTATTTTAGCTTCAGGGACAAACCTATTGAAGCGCCAGGGACAAAACAACGTTCATGGGGACAAACCTTTTGAGCGATTCCACAAATCTTATGAGCGGTTCTTTTCGGCTTGCCGAAAGGAAATGGTGTCCACGAGAGGATTCGAACCTCCGACCCCAGGATTCATACCACTTCGACTTTCGCCGCCGCCATTTGACGTTCGTGGTCTGGACTGTCCCTTCACCATGGGCCTAAGCCTTTAGGTGCTGCCCGTCCAGTCTCTACACCTTCAACGGATTTCTCCGAAGCTTGGCTCGGGATTGGCATGCTGAACGTACAGCGAAGCGTTCCCCGACTTTGAGCAGTTCAGTTGTACCGTTTCCGAATTACAACTCCCAATTTTAGGAATCCTGTGCTCTATCCAACTGAGCTACGTGGACATTCTGACTTCACTTTACCAATGGGTTCCTACTGGAGCCGTCACAAAAGATCAACATTCTAGACGAGTAAACTTACTGGTGCTTGAAAAGCCTCTAACTCAGGGCATTGGTCGAAACCGGTAAAGTTTCCACCCTAAAAGCTGCTCTATCCCCTGAGCTACGGGACCACGCGCGAATGTGCATACAGAAAACCGCAACGTTCCACAATATGCGAACGACGCCGTTGCGCCACGCTCAAGTGTGCGTAGGCGTTTGCTGCGGGCCTCCGAGAGGTGACGAGAGGCCGCGGCGTGGCGTGAGGTTGGGGACATGGCGATATTGTGCCGCCCCATCCGAAAAAACCTCTCAGGCAGCCAGCGCTTTTTCGGCCAGATTGACCCAATAGGAAACGCCGATGGGGATCGCTGCGTCGTTGAAATCGTAGGCCGGGTGGTGAAGGTTTGCAGTATCGCCATTGCCGACCCAGATAAAGGCGCCGGGGCGGGCCTCGAGCATGAAGGAGAAATCCTCACCGCCCATGGTCGGCGCCACGGCACGATCGACCATGCCCGGACCAGCGGTGCGCTCGGCCACGTCTGCGGCGAAATCGGTCTCATCGGCGTGGTTGAAGGTCACCGGGTAATTGCGCAGATACTCCAGTTTCGCCTCGGCGCCATGCGCGGCCGCTATGCCGCGAACGATTTCACCGATGCGGGTTTCAGCCATGTCACGCATTTCGGGTGACAGCGTGCGCACGGTGCCGGCCATTTCAACGGTTTCGGGAATGACGTTGTAGGCGGAGCCGCCCAGGAATTTGGTGATCGAGATGACCAACGGCTCCAGCGGATTGGCCTGACGCGAGGTGATCGATTGGAGCGAGGAGACGATGGCGGCGCCGGCGACGATCGGATCGACGGTCTGGTGCGGCATGGCAGCGTGGCCGCCGCGCCCGGTAATGGTCACGTCGAAGAGGTCGGTTGCCGCCATGATCGGTCCCTTGCAGATGGCAAACTGACCGACCGGCAAGCCTGGCAAATTGTGCATGCCGAACACTTTTGTGATGCCGAAACGCTCCATCATGCCGTCATTGACCATTTCACGGCCACCACCGCCGCCTTCTTCGGCGGGCTGGAAAATCACCGCCACGGAGCCGGTGAAATTGCGGGTTGCGGCCAGATGCCTTGCCGCGCCCAGCAGCATGGCGGTGTGGCCATCATGGCCGCAGGCGTGCATTTTGCCGGGGGTGCGCGAGGCCCAGGGCGCGCCGGTTGTTTCCTTGATCGGCAAGGCATCCATGTCGGCACGCAGGCCGATCGCCGGACCGTTGCCGCCGGGGCGACCGTGAATGATCCCGACCACGCCGGTGCGACCGATGCCGGTGACGACTTCATCGCATCCGAAGGCCTTGAGCTTGTCGGCAACGAAAGCGGCCGTGTTATGTACATCGAACAGCAATTCGGGAGCGGCATGAAGCGCGCGGCGCCACTCGGCAATTTCGTCCTTGTTGGCAACAACGCCATCAACCAGTTGCATTCTCCACCCCTATGGTTGTTGTATCGGTGTACCTGCGGCAAAGGCTGCACCCTTGATAT
>Ga0209344_10002836_pt1 | contig 18356 bp, 15 predicted proteins | sample Cruoilmetagenom6_FD_187293 | JGI IMG/M metagenome (GOLD analysis project Ga0209344, IMG submission 187293) | Oil polluted marine microbial communities from Coal Oil Point, Santa Barbara, California, USA - Santa Barbara Oil Seep Sample 6 (SPAdes)... | ecosystem: Environmental > Aquatic > Marine... | reverse complement strand
ACAAGAGCTACTACCACGCTTCGGCGATCGATGCTCCGTTCATGATGACGAGCTTCTTCCCCGGTGAGGGGACGCGGCTGGCCCACGACAACCACCCCAACCGCAAGGGCCATCGGATCCTCGCGGACCATTTCATCCATGCCCTCGCCTCGCTCGGATGGGTAACGGTCCCCGAGGAGATGCTCCCCGATCTGCATCAAGGCCTCTCACTCGATTTCGATCCCTCCCCGGCGCCCGAGAGGGTTCGTGTGTGCAAGCAACAGCTCACAGAATCGCTGGAAACAGCGATGGACTTCCGCTCTCTCGAGGCGAGCGACACCACCGCCTTTCTCGGCGGCATCCTCCCGGATCGGGGCGGCAACAAGGCGTTCGAAGGGCCGGTGTGGGCCTCCACCCGGTCCGGATTCCTGCTGCGCACCGCTGACGTCGATGCTCCATCCACAGTTGAGATCGACATCGAGATTCCGCAGCGCATCGAACTCTTCCCGTTTCACCTCGAAGTCTTCATCAACGGTGAGGAGTCCGCCGAGTTCGATTTCGCTCAAAAGGATGCCGGCCGCCAGATGCTGGTCATCGACATCGGTCGCCGAACCCCGGACCAGTGGGCCATCGAGGTCGTCTTCGAGACCACCTCATACTTCACGACCATCGACGACCCCAGGATGAAGAGCTTTCGGCTCATTTCGGCCGTCGTGGCCACATCCACCGACTGACAGGTCGTCCTCCCGATCCTCATGGATTTCCTCGAGAACTGACCCCCACCGCCACTGGTTGGTTTCAGCTGCAGTTAGATCCTCACCCCGCGCTCGGTGAGGATCCGCGGTGGTACACTCGCGAAATCGTATCGACCGGCATGAGGGAGGCAGGAGTGAAGCGTGTCATCGTGATCATCGCCCTTGCGGCAGCTCCGGTTCTCGCGGACGACATCTATCTGCGGGGAGGCGGCCAAATCACCGGCCAGATCGTCGAACAAACGGACGAATCCGTCACGGTCGATATCGGCGGCGGGACCATCTCCGCGAAGATGTCGAGTGTTGTTCGCATCGAAAAAAGCACCTCGCCGCTCCAGGAGTATCGGGAGCGAGCTGCGAAGATCCCGGCCGGCGACGTCGAAGCATGGCGCGAGCTTGCACGCTGGGCAAAGACTTACGCGCTTTCGACCCAGGCCCGCGATGCCTGGCGGCACGTGGTTGCGGTTCTTCCGGATGATCAAGAAGCCAACAAAGCCCTCGGCATGGTCGAACTCAACGGGCAGTGGGTCACACAGGAAGAGAGCTACCGCGCCCAGGGGTATGTCCAGTTCGAAGGCAAGTGGATGACCCCGTCGGAGCAACAGTCGATTATTGCGGACCGTCAGGCCCAACAGGCTCAGGCCGAAGCAGATCGCCAGGCGAACGCGGCCGAAGTCCGGCAGATCGAGTCCCAACAGCAGGCGGAGCAAAAACGTCAGCAAGAAGAACGGGACGAACTGGACGCGAACAACAACAACTCGTACAACACGGTCTACTGGGGATGGGGTGCGGGACCGCGGACCTGGCACAATCCGGCGGAACAACCGCAACAGTGGCCGCAGAACCCAGCCACACGGGGGCGATGATGAAACGGGAAGCACCCATGACACGCACCTTGCAAGCTCTCCCTCTTCTTTGCGCGTTCTTCGTGGCGTGCACATCTCCCCCTGCGGTCAGCGAGGTCGATGAGATCGTCAACTCGAACCTCGCCGCCCGTGGTGGCAAGGAGCAGATCCAAGCGCTGCAGTCGATCCGGGCGACCGGGACGGCCACCGCAAGCGGCGGCCGAATCGCACGCGTCGTCCAGGAAATCAAACGGCCCGGCTTCTACCGCCTGGAGTTCTCCTCGCAGGGAACCAAGGCGGTCTTCGCCCACGATGGCGAGATCGGCTGGCAGGTCGCGCCCCGCCAGGGCATCTTCGAGCCTCAGGCCATCGAGCCCGACCGCGACTCCGAAGCCGGGATCGATGAGCGCGACATCGAGGGGCATCTGGTCGGGTGGCGGGAAAAGGGGCACTCGGTCGAACTCGTCGGCCGTGAGACGCTCCCCTCCGGTGAGGCGATCAAGCTCAAGACCATCCTCGCCGACGGCGGGACACGCCTTGACTATATAGACGTGGAGTCACGACAGGTCGTCCGCTCGGACAAGACCGAGACCATCGCGGGTCGTATCGTTCAGATGGAACAAACATTTGCGGACTTCCGAGAGGTGGACGGACTCTTCTTTCCCCACCTCATCGAGACTCACGTCACCAATCGGCCCGAGACCATCACGATCGTCGTCGAAAAGGTCGAACTCAACCCCGAACTCGACGAAGCGAGATTCAGGATTCCCGAATAGATGAACAAGAAATTGCTCAACCAGTTCCGGAAGCGACTCCAGGGGATGTTGACCGAAATCGAAATCCTCCTCGGGCGGACCACCAGCGAATCAAAACCCGTGGATCTCGATCTGCCCATCGGCAGATTGTCACGGGCCGACGCCATCCAGATGCAGAACATGGCCGAGCTGAATCGACGGCAACTCGAGGTCAAGCTCAAGCAGGTCGAGGGCGCCTTGGCCGCAGTCAAGAACGGAACCTACGGATCGTGCCGTAGCTGCAACGGGGAGATCAACCCCGGGCGGCTCGATGCCAGCCCGGAGACCCCCTTTTGCATCGACTGCCAGGAGGCTCACGAGTTGGGACGGTAGCGGCCCAAATCAGCTCTCAGTCTTCGATGAAATCGGCCTCGACCGCGTTGGCCCAGTACTCGATGTCCAGAATCGGGATGAACTCTCCCCACGAGTCGTAGGAATCGAGGGACTTCTGCCCGAGGATCTCATCTGTCGTCAGTCCCGCCGCAAGCGCGGATCTGATGATCTCCGCAGCAGCCGAGAGTCCCATATGGTATTCGGCGATATCGGCGAGAGTGCCCTCGCGTCCGTGGCCGCAGATGAACCGTGTCGTCTCTGGAAAGATATCCATCACCTTTTCCAGAAACTCGAGGTACTCGTCTGCCTTCCGGGTCACCGACGGGAATGACTGCAGGATCAGCATATCGCCCATGTGGACCACGCCCGATCGGGTGAAGTGGACGAGGAGGTCTGTTTCCGTGTGGATCCCGGCATACGGGATCAAGCGGATTTCTTCGTCGTTGAAGGTCATTGTGTAGCTGAGATCGAAAATCTTGCCGGTTCGGCCAACGATCGACTCGGTGGCCAACACCAGAACGCCCACACCCGCCATCTCATCGAGATTGTTGAAGTCGACGATCTGCACCTCGTCACCCCCGATGGCGTTCCCGGCAATGTGGTCCGGGTGAAGATGGGTGTTGATGATCATCTTCAGCGGACCCTCGCCGAGATCCGAAAGCGTTTCCTCCAGCTTCCCGACGGCCCTCGCGCTGAATCCCGTGTCCACGAGCAGCAGCCCATCGCCTCCGGCTGAGAGAGCGATGTTCGATCGATCCCCAAATGGAAACAGGATCCGATAGACCGTGTCGGAGAGCCGGGTCACTTCGGGATCCTGGATGGCGATCCTGACAGCTCCGTGAGCTTCGAGAAACCGGCACATCTCCGGTTGCTCGCTTCGGGTGGCCACATCCAACGGTTTGTAGCCATAAAAGTCGGACGCGTTGACATCGGCGCCGGCGCCGACGAGCATTCGCGCGCCCTCGACAACACCGCTCATGGCCGCGTAGTGCAGTGGGGTATTGCGGTTGACATCGACGACCATCGCCTCGGCATCGTTGGCCAATAGCACGCGCACGACGTCTTCATGTCCGAATGCCGCCGCGTAGTGGAGAGGTCTCTCCCCGGCGTCGTTGGCGCTGTCGATCTCCGCCCCTGCTTCGAGCAACACCGTCACCATCTCGGCATGTCCACCCTGCGCCGCGTAGTGGAGAGGGGTCTTCCCGCTCCCGCTCCGCGCACCGACCAGACCCGGATCGTCGACCAGCATGGCGCATATCCGGTCGAGATCACCATCGAGGGCGACGTCGAAGCTCTCCTGTCCCGAAACACCGACTGTGGAAAGAAGAACAAGCATCAGGACGAACCACGCCACACCACCCCATCCTATTTTCACGGATCGCCTCCCCTTCCACAGCCGACCGCTGGTTTGGGGCCCCGAGCCCACTGGCTGCAACGATGGAGACTACGCAGATTCGAAACTGATGTTGCGCATACCGTGATCCTTCAACAAGTTTTCACAGAACCGGTCCACCTCGACGAACTGTGCTCTCTTCGAACGATGGCGAGAACTACGAGATCTCGACATCTCGGGCGCCTCCGGGCGGACAGCGGAATCCACGATTCGTTGGGGTTGTCGTCAACAACGCCGAACGGACCGGATCACTTCCCGGCCCACGTCATCTGCTATGATGACGTCAGAATTTGAGAATGAATATCATTAATAAACCGGCGATCGGCACCGTGTGCCGTCCGCCCCTTCACGCCCGTGGCCAGATCGGGTCGACCGTCGAAAGCGAGCCCAGCATGAATCGATCAACGCACGCGCTCTTCGCCAACATCGTGGCCGTCACTCTGACGGCGGCCGTTCTCACCGGCTGTCGAGAGCCGGCGCCCGACAACGGCGCCCTGATCTACGAGGGCTTCGGCAACTACGAACGGGCAATCACCACCGAGGTCGTGTCTGCCCAGGAGTGGTTCAACCAGGGCATGCAGTTGATGTACGGGTTCAACCACGACGAGGCCATCCGTTCCTTTGAACAGGCAGCCGCAGCGGATCCGAAAAGCGCCATGCCCTGGTGGGGCATCGCCTATTGCCAAGGGATCAACATCAACGATCCGGAGATGACCGAGGAACGATCGAAGGTTGCGTGGGAGGCATCGCAGGAGGCGCTGGCGCGGGTCGATCAGGCCTCACCTGTCGAGGCGGCATTGGTCAAGGCGGTGGCACAACGCTACGCCTGGCCGGCGCCCGATGATCGCACCGGACTCGATCAGGCCTACGCCGATGCCATGCAGGCGGTCTACGCGGAGTTTCCGACCGATCCCGATGTCGCCGCGCTCTTCGCCGAGTCGTTGATGAACCTCCAGCCGTGGGACTACTGGACCGACTCGGGCGAACCCAAGGGTCGTACCGCCGAGTTTGTCGGCATCATCGAGCAGACGCTGACCTCCCACCCACAACACCCCGGCGTCAACCACTTCTTCATCCACGCCGTCGAGGCATCTTCGAACCCCGACCGCGCCGTCGAGGCAGCCGACCGCCTGACCGAGATCGTCCCCGGTTCCGGCCACCTGGTCCACATGCCGTCGCATATCTATATCCGAGTGGGGCGCTACTCGGATGCCGCCAAATCCAACATCCAGGCCATCGAGGTCGATCGCGCCTATCTCGCGCAAGCCCCCGCCCCTGGTCTCTACGCCGCCTATTACGGGCACAACCTTCACTTCCTCGCTTTCGCATCCATGATGTCGGGCAATTACGAACAGGCGCTTCGGGCCGCCCGCGACCTCGAAGCAGAAATGCCCGAGGACGCTCTCCGCGAGTGGGTCGGCCTCATCGAAGGGATCATGGCGGCCAACTTTCACGTCCTGATCCGCTTCGGTAAATGGGAGGAGATCCTCGACGAACCCGACTACCCCGAATGGCGGCTGGTGTCGCGCGCTGTTCGGTTCTACGCTCGGTCCATCGCCAACTCCGCCCTCGGCCGGACCGAAGAGGCTCGGGTCGAACTCGAGGCATTCGAGACCGCCATGGCCGAGGTCCCCGAAGAGTGGTGGATCTTCAACAACCGGGTCAGCGCCGTCCTGCCCATCGCACGCGCCATGATCAACGGCGAGCTTCTCTACCGTGAGGGCAATCGCGACGAGGCCTACGCGATCCTCCGTGAAGGCGTCGCCTTCGAGGATGCCCTCGTCTACGACGAGCCTCCCGGCTGGATGCTCCCGGTGCGCCACGCGTTGGGTGCGCTTCTCATGGCGGACGGGCGATACGCCGAGGCCGAGGAGGTCTATCTCGAGGACCTGCGACGCAACCGGGACAACGGGTGGTCGCTCACCGGGCTCCAGCTCGCCCTGAAGGCTCAGGAACGCATCGGCGAAGCCGATGAACTCTCCCCTCGCCTCGCCCGCGCTTTTGGAACCGCCGACACCCGACCTTCATCGTCCTGTTACTGCGAGCCATAGGAAACGGTCGACAACCCCAGATCGTCAGCCAACCCGTTCCAAGGCAAAGCGGAAACCGAGCGTTGCCGCTCCTGCAGCGGCCAACAGTCCGAGGGCGAAGCACGCGAGCACGATGCGTGACGCCCGCCAAAGGGGCTCGGATGAATCATCACGATCGAGGCGCCTTCCTCGCCTGACGACCACGACAATGCAGAACAGGTTGATCGCCACCGCCGTCGCCCCAAGAAGGATCTTGGCCCAGTGGAGGCCCGATAGCGCGTCCATCGACAGCGCGAGGGCGGTTCCGGTGGCAATCACCGCCAGAACCAACGGAAGCTCGACAAGCAGATCGATCCAATAGTGGAAACGAATCGCTGCCGGATGTAACTCCCTTCTCCGGAATGGATAGAGCTCGATCACGGCTTCGGTCGCGACCACCCCTCCCCACAGCGAGAGCATGATCAGGTGAACCATGGCCAACACATCGGGTGCCTGGGGTTCCATCTTCGACCACCTTCCGTCAATTGAGTGACCCATCATACCGCCGGAAAGCTCGAACTAAGAAAAATCGACCCCCGACTCTTGACAAGGCCTGGCTCGAAGCATACTGTATATACCGTATATGAACAGTGATGCACCCACTCTGCTTCTCCACCTGGCCCCAGGGGACCCGGAACCCGTACGGGATCAGATCGTCCGCCAACTCCGTGACCGCATCGTTTGCGGTGAACTCTCGGCAGGTGACTCGATGCCTGGCCACCGGAGCCTGGCACGCCAGCATCGGGTTGCCCCATCCACGGTCGAGGCCGCCTACGACGATCTCGTCGCCGAAGGACTCCTCACGGGGGATCCCGCGGGCGACATCCAGGTCGCGGAGCTCCGTCCCGAGCGACGGCGTGATCTCGTCGAGAGCCTCCAGCTCGAGAAACTGGTGGAACAGGAACTCGGTCGCCGCGAGCTGGAAATGGCCCGCGATGTTCAACGCCGGCTGCTGCCCCCGTCCGAAGTGACCGGCCCCGGCTGGGAGGTGGCTGCGCGCTGCCTGCCTGCACGCGTGGTCGCGGGCGACTTCTACGACATTCTCCGACACACCAACGGCACCGTGGACGTTGTGGTGGCCGATGTGGCCGGCAAGGGATTCGCCGCCAGCCTCATCATGGCCTCGGCGAAAGCTATGCTGCCCTTCGTTACCGAGGAGGGATCGGTCGCCGAGTCGCTGACCCACCTCAACCGCCGGCTGGCCCTCGAGCTCGGTCGCGGCGAATTCGTCGCCCTGACCATGGCCCGCTACAACCCCACCGAGGGAACGGTGGAGTTGGCAAACGCCGGAGCTCCGGACCCCTATCTGATGGGTCCCGATCGACCACCTACGCCGTTGTCGGTGCCCGGCCCGCGTCTGCCGCTGGGTGTCCGACAAGAGGTGGCCTATTCCTCACGCACGGTGGAGATCTCCATCGCCGAACGTCTCCTTCTGCTCACCGATGGTCTGCCTGAGGCTCGTGACGAATCCGGCGACCCAATGGGCTACAGCGCGCTCGAGTCGATCCTTGGCGAGGAGCCGTCCACCGGTTCTCCTTCGGTCTGGCTGGCCGGGCTCTACGACCGGATTCAACGGCGAACCGGGCGCACGCCCGAGGACGACTGGACCGCGGCTCTGCTGGTACCGACCGACGATGGGGGGACCTCATGATCCTCAACCTGTCGGAGCTCTCCGACGAACCACTCCACGCACAGATCTCTCGCCAAATCCGGGCAAAGATCCTCGTCGGAGATCTTGACGGAGGCGATGCTCTGCCCTCGATCCGCGGGATGGCCAAGGGCCAGCGAGTCAGCGTCATCACCGTGCAAAGAGCATACGACGATCTCGAACGCGAGGGACTGCTTCGGTCCCGCCGCGGCAAGGGTTTCTGGGTGAGCGAGCTCCCCAACGGAAGGAAGAACACGATGGCCGAAGACCGGTTCGCCGATGCATTGAAGAGACTGGTCGACTACGCCGCCGCCGAAGGTCTGAGCCAGGCCGACATGCGGCGCATCCTGGAGCAGCTTCTCAAGGAAGAAGGCCGCAAATGACTGCGAACACGATGGACGCGCCTGCCGCCGCCCGTCTGATCGGTCTGGTCAAAGCCTTCCCGGGATTCCAATTGGGGCCTCTGGATCTCACCATTGAGCCGGGCACCGTCCTGGCCCTGGTCGGACCCAACGGAGCGGGTAAGACCACGACGCTCAACTGTATGGCCGGTCTGATCATCCCCGACGAGGGCGGAACCGAGGTCTACGGGGCACCGGTCCACCCGACTCGGACCGAGTACCGACGCGACGTCGGCTATGTCGGCGAGGAAAGCGGATTCTTCCAGCGCTGGACCGTCAAACGAAACTTGGACTACCTGGCGCAGTCGATCCCCGGTTGGTCGCGGGACCGCGCCCTGAGGTTGGCCGATCGCATCGCGCTTCCCCTGAACACCCCCGTGAGCAAGTTGTCTCGCGGCAATCAAACCAAGCTCGCCATCGTGACGGCTCTAGCACACGCGCCTCGCCTGCTACTCCTGGACGAGCCGACCGCCGGTCTCGATCCGGTGGTGCGGGCGGAAGTTCTGGATGTGCTGTGGGAGATCACCGAGGACGGGGAGCACGCGGTTCTCTACTCGACCCACGTGCTCTCGGACATCAACCGGCTGGCCGATGAGCTTGTTTTCCTGCGCGACGGCCGGATCGTGCTCCGCACCGGCCGCGATGAGTTGAGCGAAAGCTGGCGCCGGGTGTCGTTCCGGCTGCAGGACGACGACGTTGAACTCCCCGATGTCGTCGAACACCGGCAGGTGAGAACCGAGCACCAGGTCATCACCCGTGATGCCGAGGCCACCATCCAACGGCTCACCGAGTTGGGCGCTGAGGCTGTCGAGGTCTCGCGGATGAGCGTGGATGAGATTGCCGTCCAGATCCTCAAGGAGGGACACCATGTTGCACGCACTGAGAACTGAGCTCGCCTATTCCCTACCGTGGCTGCTCGGCGGCCTCGGTATCGCCACCTTTGTGTCGACCCTGCTCATCGTACTGACGGTCTTCGTCAACGATTCCGATGGCGTCCCGGGCTTTGTCGTGGGGATGTTCCCGGTCATCGCCGGGATGGTGGTGGCATTCATCGTCCAGGGCTATCGATGTGAGGAACGGCGAGCCCGCCTCCTGTTGGCCGGCCCCACGGCCCCTCGCCAACTCGCGGGGGTGCTGGTCCTCCTGCCGGCATTCCTCGTCGGGCTCGGCGCTCTCTATGGCGGTCTCTTGGTCGCCGTGGCAACACTGATCGCCGGTGCCGGAGCACTTGAGGGCGCCACCGTGCCGAGCCTCGGCGTGTTTTCGGTTCAGTTTTGGGCCTACGCGCAGATGGGCCCGCTCGCACAGGAGGCATCGGCGGCCCATCGCCAGAAGCGGGGAATGGCCGCAACCATCGGGTGGGCCGTCTTTGTCGGGGTGATCCTCCTTCTGGCGGCATCACAGTTGGTCTTCGGCTCGACCTACGGACCGGTCGTACTGGCGGCCGTCATTGCAACAACCATGGTCCTTGCCGCGGTGCTCTACACGGGTCGTACCGACTTCACCCGGTGAATGCCGCAGACGGCCTTTCCGGGGTCCTCACCGACTGCTAACCTCCGCGGCCTATGGAAATCAACCATCCGAAGATCATCCAGGGCGGAATGGGCGTCGGGATCTCGGGATGGCGCCTGGCACAAGCAGTATCAAAACTCGGGCAACTCGGTGTCGTATCCGGGGTCGCTCTCGAGGTCGTCCTCATCAGGCGACTGCAGGATGGGGACCTGGGTGGTCACATCCGCCGAGCCTTGGCGTCGTTTCCCTTCCGGGACATGGCGGACCACGCCCTGAAAAAGTACTTCAAACCAGACGGCCGGGCCGAGGGCGAGCCCTACCCTACGTTGACGCTTCACAAGGTGAAAGCGTCAAAGAGACTTCACGAGCTTTGCATCCTCGGCAACTATGTCGAGGTTTTCCTGGCTCGAGAAGGCCATGACAATCCCGTCGGAATCAACTACCTCGAAAAGATCCAACTGCCTCATCTGCCATCCATGTACGGTGCGATGTTGGCGGGCGTGAGCTATGTAATCATGGGCGCAGGCATCCCGATTTCGGTCCCAGGCGTCCTCGACGGCCTCTCCCGTCACGAGGCCGTGTCATACGAGTTGAACGTCACCGGTTCAAAGGCCGGAGATGGGTTCTCCGCCCACTTTGAACCGCGTCAGCACATGGATCTCGAGCACCCCACGCTCCAAAGACCCCTGTTCCTCCCGATCATCGCGTCAAACATCCTGGCCAAGACCATGTTGCGTCGTTCAAACGGCCAGGTCGACGGCTTTGTCATCGAAGGGCCGACGGCGGGCGGCCACAACGCACCGCCACGCGGCACCTTGGAACTCAACGAAAGAGACGAGCCGATCTATGGTGAACGCGATGTGGTGGATCTGGCCAAGATCCGAGATCTCGGTCTCCCCTTCTGGCTCGCGGGAGGATCAGCTTCCAACGAAACCCTTCGCGAAGTCCTGGCGCTCGGCGGGAGCGGTATCCAGGTTGGGACCGCGTTCGCCCTCTGCGACGAGTCCGGGATGGATGAGAAGCACCGGCGAGGATTGTTGCGCACCGCCCTGAGCGGGACCGCCGAGATCATCACCGATCGCCTCGCCTCACCTACCGGTTTCCCTTTCAAGGTAGCGAAAATGGATACAAGCCTCTCCGAGGATGCCGTCTACCAGGAACGCACGAGGGTCTGTGACCTCGGGTATCTGCGCGAGCTCTATCAGAAAGAAGACGGAAGCGTGGGATACCGCTGTGCCTCCGAACCCGTCGATCTCTACCTCGCCAAAGGCGGGATCGAAACAGACACGATCGGGAGGAAGTGCATCTGTAACGCCCTGCCGTCGAATGCCGGTTACCCTCAGCTGCAGAGGAGCGGCGCAGTGGAGAAACCGCTGCTCACCTGTGGTGACGACCTGATGAAGATCGCCCGCTTTGTTCCCGAGGGCCAAGAATCGTATTCCGCGACCGATGTCATCGACAATCTACTCGGGGGCGTTTCCTGATCAGTGGCGGATGGCCCAGGCTCAGCCTCCGAAAACCTCCCGATAGGCTTCTTCGTTGAAACCCACCACGAGTCGATCGCCCACCACGATGGTCGGCGCCCTCAGGTTGCCGGTGGACCCAAGCATCTTGGAGACGATCTCATCGCAGGCGTTTCCGCCGTCGAAGACCTCGAGCTTCTTGCCCTTGGAAATAGTGATCTTCTTCGCCCCGGCGATCAGCTCCCGGGCCTTGTCCTCGCCCAGCTTCCGACTCGCGAGGACCGTCTCTTCGATCTCCACCGCACGGTCCTCCAGAAACCCGGAGGATCTCTTGCAGGATGTTCAACCCCCGCGGTGGTAGTACCAGTCGACTCGTATCGCCATCATTCTTCCTTCCCGGTCAGGTTCCCTCGATCGGCGGCCCGGCCTTGGGATCTCGACATTCTCGCACAGCGAAGAACACACCTTCGATCAGGCCTCGTAACCGACCCGCGGCCTCGAAGCTCGAGTCGCGATCGACCCTTCTCGTTGACCTTCGGCATCAGCGGGTGTATCAACGTCGTCATGGTCAATCGGCGGCTCCTGTTCTTACCGCTCATCGTCTTCCTCCTCTTCTCCGTGGCGGATGCCGCTGAGCGTCCCAGTGCCACGATCACGCAGCTCGATGTCGCTCCCGAGATCGACGGTGTAATCTCGGCCGAAGAGTGGAGTCTGGTCCCGGTCATTGACCAGCCCTTCATCCAGTTCGAGCCCGAAGTCGGTCAGCCCTCACCATTTCGGACGACAGTCCGTATCGCCCAGACCGGATCCGCGCTCTATGTCGCCATTGAAGGCTACGACCCCGATCCCGGTCGGCTGGCCGCCGCCATCACCCGACGAGACGGCTCGATGAACGATGACGACTCGGTGGCGGTCATGCTCGACACCTTCTCGGACCAGCGCACCGCCTATGTCTTCTCGACCAATGCTCTGGCCACCCAGTGGGACGCCCGCCTCGCCGACAACGGCCGCACGGTCGACAAACTGTGGGACGCCGAGTGGCGCTGCGCCTCCCAACGCCTCGACGATCGTTGGATCGCGGAGTTCGAGATTCCATTCGAAGTCCTGAGGTACCGCTCCGGCGAGGACCAACGGTGGGGACTGAGTTTCTTCCGTACCGTGCCGAGACGGCTCGAGACATCGCTGTGGTCCGGACCCACCGAGGATGTATGGCGGGTTGCCAGCTTTGGATCTCTGACCGGCCTCGAGCTCAGGAGCCGCGCGGAAAAGACCTGGTTGGCCATTCCCTATGGCCTGGCCGTGGTCAACGACTCGGGCGACACCGACTTCGAGATCGGCGGAGATTTCCGCTGGCGCCCGTCGAGCACCATCGGTGTCGACCTCACCGTTAACCCCGATTTCGCCCTCATCGAGGCCGATGTCGAGGTCATCAACCTCACACGGTTCGAGCTTTTCATCCCCGAAAAGCGACCCTTCTTCCTCGAGGGCAACGAACGGTACAGCCAACGGATCCGTCAGTTCTACAGCCGCCGCATCGGGAACATCAGCTGGGGCGGCAAGGCCACGGGAACCGCCGGGAAGATGGAGTACGGCGCCATCGCCACCTCCGAGGACCGCTACAACGAGGACACAGGGAACAGCAGCCGCGCCGACTACGGCATCGCGCGACTCCAGTACAGCCTCCCCCGGGGATCCACCGTCGGCTTTCTCGGCGCCAACCGCAGCATGGCGGGTACGGATCAGGGTTCCATCGGTCTCGACACGACCCTCTTTTTCACCGAGACCCTCGGGCTGACCGGTCAGTTCCTCAGAGTCAACGGGCCCACCGCCGACGGTGGTCTTGCCTGGTTCCTCCGCCCAGCCTTCGACAGCGCCACGACCCACTTCCACATTCGGTACACCAACCTCGACAAGGACATCAAGGACGACTTCAACGCCGTCGGATTCCTCAGAGACGACGACCGCAGCGAAGTCGACACCAACCTGACTCACACCTTCTGGTTCGAGAAGGGGCCCATGGAGAAGATCAAACCGGGGGTCAACTACAACCGCTACTACGGCCAGGACGGCGATCTTCGGGGTTGGGAGCTCGACGCCGAGGTTGATTTCGTCTTTCGCAGCGGCTGGGATGTCGAACTGCAGATCATCGATGAGTACGAAGTCTTCGAAAAGGGCTTCCGCAACAACCGTGTTCAGCTCGAAACCGGTTGGGACAGCCGCGACGGCCGTTCGGTCAAAGTCTTTGCCGGCACTGGTGTGAACTACGACAGCGACCTCCGGCTCTACGGCGCTGAAGTCGAGTGGGCCTTCGGCGACCGATTCCGCCTCGAGTACTCAGCGACCCGCCTCGAGCTCGACCCCGATCCCGAGCACGAGACCACCTGGATCCAGGTCTTTACCGGCGTCTACAACTTCAACCCCGACAACTTCATCAAGCTCTTCCTCCAGACCAACACCGCCGTCGAAAAGCTCAACATCCAGGCCGTGTGGGTCTGGCGCTTCAAACCGCCGTTCGGATCCTTCCAGGTCGCCTACCAGCGGGGCACCTCCGAGGTCGGCGAGGCCTCCACCCAGGGAGACACCCTCTTCACCAAGCTCTCCTGGGTGTTCTAGCCACCCTCAGCCTTTGTGATGGTGTTGGTGTAGGTCTTTCCGCCGTAGACGTCGTAGAGCGCCATAGAAACACGCTCAGTGTCATCGCGCAGGGTAAGGGTCAGCGTGTGAGCGACCAGCCCCTTTGATGGGAACGGTGTCGGACTACTGAGCAGAAGCGGTGTCGCCGGGATCTCGCTCCGACCCCCGGATGCATCCAGGGCGGCGACAAAGAGCGACGCCTCCGCGTCGTAGCCGGTCTCGGACTCCTGGATGGTGAGAATCCGAATCGGGATCGACATCTCAATATCGACATGGAACAAACCGTCCCCTGCAAGTTCGACCTCCCCAATCTTCAGTTGAAGCTCGGCGGACGGTCGCCCCATGCCAAAGAGAAGCGAACTCTTGACCGCCATGGCAACCTGGGTTCGCGGCGCCGCATCGAGATACCCGGCGCGAGTGCGGACAAAGACGTCCGGCCTGGTCACTTCCACACGAATACCATGTTTCGTGTCGTTCCGGTTCCACGCCGGAGTGAATCCCAACCAGTAGAACGACTCCACGTCCTTCCCGACCTCACCGAGAGCGCTGACCCGATCCTGGTCAATGAGCGGCAGTCCCCCGGTCTCGGCGGCAAGGAACCGAAGTGAGCTGTGAAGATCATCCTCGAGAAACGAGGCGGTCCCAGCCGGCCGTGTACCTGATCCGGAACTCCCCACCATCATGAGCCCTGGAACATCGACGCCATAGATGCTGTAGCCCAGAAGATTGGCCGTCTCAGCCAAGGGCTCGTAGATCTCCGCGCCGCTGGGGATCCGACTCTCCTGGATCGAACGGGACGGACTCCGACCGACCCAGTCATCGACGTTCATCGGCCACCCGCCGGAGAGGAGCACCAGTACCTTGCGGCCGGGGATCACATCCAGACCACGCATGGCCGCCGCAGCGGCGCCGATCGTCCCGTGCAACTGACCCGCCAAGATCTCTGCATATGCCCGTTCCTGACTACTGAGCCGATAACGGTCTCCTCCCCCATTCACCGTCGTCGAAGCCAGATCGGTTGTGTCGAGGGGCACACCATACTCGAGCCGCTCGGTCTGTCTCGCCGAACCGAGGCCGGGCCGGTCGATGGCCGTGTCGAGCCCCGCCAACACTGCCGAACGATCACCGGACCAATCGGCGAGCACTTCGATCCCTCGACCGTCCCAAGCCACAACGGCAACCCGGTCGAGAGGGGACCACTCGGCGGCAGCCTGTACCCGCTTTTTGAGCGCCTCGAGCACCTGTCGTTTGTCTCCATCGTAAGCAAAAAACTCGTCGATGAAGACAAGGAAACTCGTGCCTGAGGACTGGCCGGCCACCACCCCGACATCGGCGTAACGATCAACGGTCTCCACGTAGGATCCTTCTCGGACCTCGGTGAAGTACTCAATGGGAACGGCCTGATCATCCACAAAGATCGCAAAGTCGGCCAAGGTCAGTTCGGGTGCTCGCTGTCCGTCGCGATCGGCCACAACCACCTCGAGATTGAGCGAACGAACTTCGAGGGTGTCGGTGTACGTCCGCCGGGCGATCTGCGCATCCACAGTCGTCACGGTAACGAACAGGACTCCAATGATGGTGGCCGCCAGCGCCGGCGATACCGAGAGACGAAGACACTTAAAAAGTCGATTCATGGCACGAGCTCCTTTGAGGCAGATTGGAGGTCGATTCTACACACCCATCCTCCCGGTGGAAGTTTACCCACAGGTCAGGAGACCCCGGAGCGTCAATGCGGCCCTTCATCAGGCCTGTTTTCACACGAGCCGGCGGTCAACCTCGGACCGACCGTCAACACCGAGGCCACCGAGTTCTGCCCATCGCTCACCGCAGACGGCAGCTGGTGAGAAGTACGGTTACGGACTCAGGCAGGCCTTGCCGCGTTTCTTACGCAGCTTCTTGTTGATCTTGTCGGCGAGGATTTGGATCGAGTGATCCGCGCTGTTGGCCATCACGTTGCTTGCATCTTCCTTCCACTGAAGGCGACCGGTGGGGTCGAAGCACTGGACGACGACGCGGTCCTTTGCGAAACCGAGGTGACCCCAGTGGATACTCACCTCGACCCAGAGAAGCCAACCTCCTCCGACCGGCTCCAGGGATCTAAAGACCTCGTCCGGCGAGGACATCATGTTGCGTCGCTGCCAGATGTCCGGTGGCAGATCGCGGACCTGAGCGCCCTGCGCGGCGACGGTGTTGAAGATCCCGGTTTCGAGGATGAACCAGGCGGGTCGTTTGCCCTCCTCGTTGCCGGCGATGTATACCGCCGATGTCTGAACACCCACTGGTCTTCCGCCACCCGACAGGTGTTCTCGGTAGTTTCTGAGGATCTCGCTCGCGTCCGAGAATCCCTGGGCGGCGGCGCGCTCAAGCCACTCCACCGCTTGCCGTTCGTCGGGATCAACCCCATTTCCATTGAGATAGGCGGCCCCGATCGAGGTCTGGACAACCGGATCATCGAGATCTGGAAGCTGTGGAGCGACGGTCACCTCGACCATGTCGGGCAGGCGCATCAGGCGGATGATGAGCGTGTCACCAGGTCGGATGGACCCGGTCGCGGCTTCGAACGCCGACGAGTTCGGAATCGGGTTTCCGTTGATGGACGCAATCACATCACCGGCTTTGATCCCTGCACGGTCCGCCGGACCACCGGGGAGGACGCCCTCAATCGGAACACCTGATCTGACGTCGTCATCGACTCGGGTGAGTCGGACACCCATCCAGGGCTTCTGCGCAAAGGGCGGCAGAGCGGATCGATCCTGGCCGGCGACCGGTGCCAGAGGCGCACCACGTTGCGGTGGAGCTTGCTGACTCGGCGCCCGGGGAACCGCCGCCGCGGTGGTGATCAGCGCCACGTGGCCTGTCTGCGGCTCGCCATGGGCACCGGCGATCGGCGAAGCCTGGATTTCGCCTCCGGGACCGATCAACGTCACCTTCCACATACCCTCGAGGGCGACGAAGCCGACATCGGGGACATCGAAACCGATCTTGACCGGATCGCCTGGATTCGGAGATACCCCACCATCGCACCTGATGGTCACCACATCGCCCGAGACCGATCGCACTGCACCTCGGAGCTCGCCCGTAGCGGCCGGCGACGCCAACCCCATGGAGATCATCATCCACCCAAGAACAACCAACAAACTCGATCGAGTTACTCGCGTCATTGACACCCTCATCGTCCGGAGATTCCCGTATAGGAAAAGCTCTGCTTGTAGCACTGTTCCCAAGAGTGATAGGTGCCGACCACGGTGTCATTCGGTCCCTTGACATCCTCGGGATCGAGGCATGTGTAAAGGATGCACCCCTGCGAATCCGAATCCGTACGCACGCAGACGAGACGGTACGTGGCTGTCGTCGCCACCGCTGGTCCGGTAGCCGTGCCCGCCATACACGCCCTGATGTTGGCGTCGTTGACGCTTCGACACTCATTGCACTGCGAATCGACGGCAACTGCGAGGAGATCGATATCGCCTTTGCACATGGGGCAGAACTTCAGCTCGCACTCCCCCTGGCTCAGGCCACCGCCTCCACCGCTTGTTCCTCCTCCACCGCCGTTTGTCCCGCCACCGCCGGAGGTCCCACCAGGAAAGGGGGAGGCACCCGGAAAATCCACTCCACCGGCGCTGGGAATAGGAGGCGTTGGACCGCCATAAGTCGGCAGTGGTGGTGGGGTCCCGGCATTGCCGGAGCCCGAGTTCCGATTGCCGCTGTTCCGGTCCTGCTGCATCTGTTGAGCGAGCTGGTTGACCATCCCGAAGACCTGGGTCCATTGCTGCTGGTTCCTCTGTTGGCGTTCCGAGCGCTGGACACGCTCGAGACACTGGTAGGCCTCCGGGGAAACCCGACACCGATTTCGGGTCGCCTCCTGAATGAGTCCTTGCGCGTATGCGAGGTTTCCTTGAGCGCAGGCTTGAAGAACCTGCATGCTGATCTGCTGGCAGATGGCGTTGAGTTCGTTCTGAAGCGCGCCGACACCGTTTCCATAGAAATCACAATCCTGCGCCTGGAGGAGGATGTTGCGGGCCTCGTCCAGCCGCAGGGCCGTCAACAATTGCGAGAACGCGGTTTCGAGCTCGGCACATCGATCCATCTGCGGTGGCGGGGCGGCGTTCGCCATGACGGCTCCGGCGACGCATCGTCCATCGGCTCCGCTCCAGGTGGATGGCGCCGGGCACTCGCACTTCGCGCTGCTCGAGGCCTGATCCCACATCGCGACCGTCCCCGCCCACGCCGAGCAGTCGATCCCCTGGGTGGCGGCCGCAACATCGAATGCGCCGCTGATCGTCACCGTGACCGTGTCTCCACGTTCGATCTGGGTGCCTGCCGGCGGCTGCTGCGCCTCAACCAGAAAAGCCTCTTCCGGCGATGCTGCTGCGCTTCCAGCGACAAACGCCGCCACCAATCCAGCGCCTTCGATGGCCGAGCGGGCGCCGGCTGCGGCCAGACCCGCTACCGCGGGGACCGTCAGCGTGTCCGCCGGTCCATAGATCCGAAGAACCACCACCCCGTTCTCGGGGACCGGTTCCCCCGAGATCC
>Ga0209344_10002835_pt1 | contig 18364 bp, 13 predicted proteins | sample Cruoilmetagenom6_FD_187293 | JGI IMG/M metagenome (GOLD analysis project Ga0209344, IMG submission 187293) | Oil polluted marine microbial communities from Coal Oil Point, Santa Barbara, California, USA - Santa Barbara Oil Seep Sample 6 (SPAdes)... | ecosystem: Environmental > Aquatic > Marine... | reverse complement strand
CGCGATCAAACTGAAAGACGGCAAGCAGATTACAGAATTTCAGGAAGGCATTCTGCCTTGGGCGCTGCGCACACCCACAGCGATTGTGTTTGACGAATATGATGCAGGCCGCGCCGACGTAATGTTTGTGATCCAGCGGGTGTTGGAAGTGGACGGCAAGCTGACATTGCTTGACCAGAACAAGGTGATCACACCAAACCCATATTTCCGCCTGTTTGCGACGGCAAATACTGTTGGTCTGGGTGATACAACCGGTCTTTACCACGGCACTCAGCAGATCAACCAGGGCCAGATGGACCGCTGGTCGATGGTCGCGACGCTGAACTACCTGTCTCATGACGCAGAAGCTGCGATCGTGCTGTCAAAGAACCCCACCTTCAACACTGAAAAAGGCCGCAAGCAAATCGGCCAGATGGTTACGGTTGCAGATCTGACCCGCACCGCGTTCATGAATGGTGACCTGTCCACAGTGATGAGCCCGCGAACGGTGATCACATGGGCGCAAAACGCGCAGATTTTCCGTGACATTGGCTATGCATTTCGCCTGACATTTCTGAACAAGTGCGATGAACTGGAACGCCAGACAGTGGCTGAGTTTTATCAGCGGTGTTTTGATGAAGAACTGCCCGAAAGTGCCGCAAGCGCAGCCGCCGGGTAACTGGCATGCACAGCTAAGGAAACTGCAATGCATATTGGACTGATAGGTGGAATTGGCCCGGCCGCGACAGTCGTATATTACCAGCGGCTTACAGATAAACTGCGGCAATCCGGTGATAAACTTGAACTGACCATCGTGCAGGCGGATGTGTATGAACTGATCGGGAACAGCCTGGCGGATCGTCAACAGGAACAGGCCCATATCTATGCCCGACTGATTGATCGGCTGAAAGCGGCAGGCGCCGATTGTGTTGCCATCAGTTCATTGGGGGGCCATTTCTGCTTTGACGAAACCGTCAAGATAGCCTCATTGCCACTGGTAAGTGCGCTTACGCCTTTGGATACCTATTTCCAGCGTAAAGGGCAAAAACGTGTTGGCCTGCTGGGAACAGAAATAGTGATGCGAACACATCTTTACGGCCAGTTGACGCAAACCCAAACCGTCGCTCCGGCTGGTGATCTGGTTGCGCTTGGGCAAGTGTACCAGGATGTAGCAACCAGTGGTATTTGCACGCAAGATCAGCGGGAAGCCTTTTTTCGGGCTGGTCAGGAAATGATAGACGTTCAGGGCGCAGACGCGATAGTACTTGCAGGCACGGATCTAAATCTGGCTTTTGACAATCACGATCCGGGCTATCGGGTTTACGACGCCCTTGATGTACATGTTGAGGTATTGGCCGGACTGGCGTCAGATGCGTTGACACTGGATGATCTGAAACCGGACACTTTGTTATGAACCAGTCAGACAACCCCGCTGATCCATTCAAAAAGGCGCTTGCCGAGGCTACCAAGGTCATGGCTGATGACCCGGAAGTGTCAGTCAGCTTTACCGTTGACCCCCCCGGCATGACAGCGGATACGATCCGCCTTCCCCAGGTCAGCCGCAACCTGACGCGCGCCGAAGTTCTGTTATCGCGCGGTACTGCGGATGCGTATGCGCTTCAGAAGAAATTTCATAACCCAGAAACCTTCAATCGTTATGTCCCCGAAGGCCAGATGGCGCGCGATATCTATCAGGCTATGGAAACTGCACGTTGCGAAGCGGTCGGCGCACGCACCATGCCCGGTACTGCCGGAAACATAGACGCAAAGATAGCAAATGAAGCTGAACGCAAGGGCTATGATCAGATCAGCAGTTCCTCTGATGCCCCACTGCCGGTTGCGGCCGGGTATTTGGTCCGGCATCTGGCAACCGGGTGCGATTTACCCAATGGCGCACAAAACGTCATGGAACTATGGCGCGGCTTCATGGAAGATCACGCAGGCGATACACTCGAAAATCTTGATGAAAATCTGACAGATCAGGCCGAATTTGCACGTTTTACCCGGCAGGTTATCAAAGATCTGGGGTATGGGGATCAACTGGGCGATGACCCGGATATGGAAAATCCCGATCAGGAAGACGAAGCCACTTCAGAAGAAGACGAACAGGACCCGGATTCTTCCGGTGACGAAGATCAGGACAGCGGCGATGACGCTGATGCAAGCCCGGAACAAAGCCAGGAAGACAGCCAGGATGCAGCTCAGGCTCAGTTATCCATGGATGACATGGCGGATATGGAAATGGGCGATGAGGCAGAAATGCCTGAAGGCGAAGCCCCAATTGAACCACCTGCGCCTGCCCCGATCAGTGACGCCGATCCCAACTATGAAGTGTTCCTGACTGAATTTGATGAAGAAATCCGCGCCGAAGAACTTGCCGAACCTGCGGAACTGGAACGTCTGCATGCCTATCTTGAACAACAGTTGGAACCGCTGAAGGGTGCTGTATCGCGCCTTGCCAACAAGTTGCAGCGCCGCTTGCAGGCCCAGCAAAACCGCAGCTGGGAATTTGACCTGGAAGAAGGTATTCTGGATGCTGGCCGTCTGGCGCGCGTCGTGGCCAACCCAACCACACCGCTATCGTTCAAAGTTGAAAAAGACACCGAATTTCGTGATACTGTGGTAACCCTGCTGATCGACAATTCCGGTTCCATGCGCGGGCGCCCTATTTCAATTGCCGCTATTTGTGCCGATGTTCTGGCGCGCACGCTGGAACGCTGTCAGGTAAAGGTTGAAATCCTTGGCTTTACCACGCGCGCGTGGAAAGGTGGGCAGGCCCGTGAAAAATGGCTGGCAGAGGGGCGTGAACAACAACCCGGCCGCCTGAACGATCTGCGCCATATTATCTATAAATCTGCTGATGCCCCCTGGCGGCGGACCCGACCCAATCTGGGCCTGATGATGAAGGAAGGCTTGTTAAAGGAAAACATCGATGGTGAAGCGCTGGAATGGGCGCATCGCCGGGTGACGGGGCGCCATGAAGCCCGCAAGATTCTGATGGTAATTTCGGACGGTGCGCCGGTGGATGATTCAACGCTATCGGTTAACCCTGCGAATTATCTGGAAAAACATCTGCGCGATGTGATCGCGATGGTGGAAAAACGCCGTCAGGTTGAACTGATCGCAATTGGTATTGGTCACGATGTAACGCGCTATTACGAACGCGCAGTTACAATCACCGATGTGGAACAACTGGCCGGGGCGATGACAGAACAACTGGCGGGATTGTTCGATAATGATCCGCGCGCAATAGCCAGACATGCAGGTATAAAGCGCGCAAGCTGAACCTCTTTATCCTTTAAATATCCCCGCCGGAGGCATCAATGTTTCAAACATTTTCCGAATCCAGCAATTCAAAAGATGGTGCAAAACGTCTGGCAGCCCTTAGACAGGAACTGGCTGACAAAGGATTGCAGGGCTTTTTGATCCCGCGTGCAGACGCCCATCAGGGTGAATACGTCGCGCCGCGCGACGCACGCCTTGCGTGGTTAACCGGATTCACAGGTTCAGCTGGGTTTTGTGCGGTTTTACCTGAAATCGCAGGTGTATTTGTAGACGGGCGTTATCGGGTGCAAGTAAAGGAACAGGTCGATCTATCACATTTTACACCTGTTGACTGGCCCGAAACAAAGCTAGGAAACTGGCTGATCAAACACGCCCCCCCCCACGCCTTTATCGGTTTTGATATGTGGCTGCACACCGATCACGAAATCACAAACCTGAACAATCTTCTTTGTGAAAGCACTATCAATCTCAGGCCATCAGAAAATCTAGTCGATCGTATCTGGGCTGACCAACCGGGCCCGCCTTTGGGAAAAATCACCGACTACCCAACAAAATTTGCAGGAAAAACTTCGCGTTATAAACGATCAGAAGTGGCGGCCCTGCTTCGCTCTGAAGGACAGAGAGCAGTGGTTTTAACACTGCCCGACAGTATCGCCTGGTTATTGAATATTCGCGGGTCCGATATTGAACGCAACCCGGTTCCACAGGTATTTGCGATCCTATTTGATGATGGGCGGGTACAATTAATCAGCGACCCGGCCAAAGTTGCCGATCTGCCGTCTGACCCGGATATCAAAGTTGTTGCCCTCGATCAGTTCACGAATGCCCTTGAAAACCTGTCAGGAACAGTGCGCGTCGATCCCAAAACTGTACCCTTTGCCGTGGCCGCGATCCTTGAACGTTCCGGCGTCAAGATCAACCGGGGCGATGACCCGTGCATTTTACCCAAGGCCCGAAAAAACGCCACTGAGATTGCCGGAACGGTTGAGGCGCATCTGCGCGATGGCGGGGCAATGGTGGAATTTCTGGCCTGGTTGGACAGTGCCAAGGAACAGCCGGGCCTTAGCGAGATTGACATCGTAACCAAGCTGGAAGGTTATCGTCGCGCCACCAACGCGCTGCTTGATATCAGTTTTGAAACCATCTGCGGTTCTGGCCCCAACGGTGCCCTGCCCCATTACCGCGTCAGCGAAGACAGTAACCGCACATTGCAAACCGGCGATCTGATTGTGATCGACAGCGGCGGCCAGTATATAGACGGAACCACCGACATCACCCGCACCGTCTGCGTTGGCAATCCGGGGCCTGAAGAACGCGCCGCTTTTACCCGTGTATTACAAGGCATGGTCGCGATTTCCCGCGTGCGTTGGCCCATTGGGTTATCCGGGCGTGATCTGGATCCGCTTGCGCGTTATCCCCTATGGACGGCCGGGCAGGATTTTGATCATGGCACCGGGCACGGGGTGGGCACATACTTATGTGTCCACGAAGGCCCACAACGAATTTCGCGAATATCAGAAGTACCACTGGACCCCGGTATGATCCTGTCCAATGAACCGGGGTATTACCGCGAAGGGGCGTTTGGAATTCGCACTGAAAACCTCGTGGTGGTGCAGGATGCCCCGTCACTTGTGGGGGCGGACACGCGCGAAATGTTGTCTTTTCAGACCATTACTTTCGTGCCAATTGAACGCAGGTTGATCAATGTCGACAAGCTTGCACCTGGTGAACGCGACTGGATTGATACATATCACGCTGAGGTGCTGCAAAAAATCGGCCCGCGGGTGAAAGGTGAAACGCTTAACTGGCTAACGCACGCCACTGCACCCCTTTGACATTTCAACACCGCTGTTTCATCATCTCGGTCTTGTCCGACAGCGCGAAGGGAACATTGCATGGCCGACCACATTAGAATCACCAAAGCGACAGGCACCTGGGTAATCCGGGCTGGTGGCGCTGTTCTGGGTGAAACAAAAAATGCGCTGGAACTAGCTGAAGGTGACTATCCGCCAGTGATCTATTTCCCACCGGAAGGCGTGGCAACGGCTTTTCTGGAACCTTCTCAAACCACGTCCCATTGCCCATGGAAAGGTGATGCCAGCTATTATTCGATCCAGACGAAAAGCGTGCTGATCAAGGATGCAGCCTGGGCCTATGAATCCCCGTTGGAAACGATGGAGCGTATTCAGGGCCATCTGGCCTTTTTCCCCGAAAAGGTGACTGTGGAACAAATCTGATACCCCCTTCCTGCCAACCCGAGATCGTAGACTTCACATTCTTCACGAGCAATCCATCACCCAACAAATCCACGGTTCTGAACACCAGACTAAGTTCAGCAGGTTTTCATTCAGGAGATTTCAATGCCTCGTATCTATGCAAAAATCGCAGCGCTCGGCCTTGTTCTTCCAGAACCGCCGGTATTGCCACCGGGTGTGGATCTGCCATTTCCCTGGGTGAATGTAAGGGGGGATAAAGCTTTCGTTTCCGGGCATGGCCCACAGGAACCGGATGGGTCGTTGTCGGGCCCTTTTGGGCAGGTTGGAAAAGATGTCAGCGTTGAAACTGCAAAACTTTCAGCCCGGAAAACGGCCTTGGCAATTTTGGCAAGCCTGCAGCGCGAACTAGGAAGCCTTGAACGTATTTCCGGCTGGTGCAGTGTATTTGGCATGGTCAATTCAGCACCCGGCTTTGATCGCCAACCCGAAGTAATTAATGGGTTCTCTGAGGTGATACTTGATGTTTTCGGCCCAGAGGTTGGCAAGCATGCCCGTTCAGCTGTGGGGCTTGCAGCATTGCCATTTGGAATACCCGTGGAAATAGAGGCAGAGCTGCTGCTCGCTGGTTAAGGCCATGTTGGAACATGTTTCCACGTCAGCGTTAGGAATGTTCTTCTGCCGCGGTTGCGGCCAGTGCGCGATTATATGCTTTCAGTGCATCCACCTGGAACAAAGCACCCCATAATTTCGGCGGCTGATCTTCACCACCCGAGGTCACCACCGGAATGAACGACACGTTCGCGCGTTCGAAAACCGGCATTGCAACTTCCAATGTTGCATTGCCGTCGATGTAGATGCCTTCTTCTATCAGATCCCAACATGTTTCTTCAGCTGCTGCACGTTCATGATCCATAGGCCGCATGACTTTTGCAGCGCTGAACATGGAAAGCAGGTAGGCCTGTGGCCCGGCTGCCAGATGGACGTTGCGCCGTTCCAGCAAGGTCAGAAAGAAAGACCGGTCAACAAGTTTACTGGCAAGCGCCGTTGACAGTGACACCGCAACCATGACCGCCAGCCCCGTTTGCCAGTCGCCTGTTAATTCAAATACAATCAGGGTGGTCGAAATTGGTGCCCCAAGAACCGCAGCCGCCACCGCCCCCATTCCCGCCAGTGCATATAGCGTTTCTGAGCCGGATACATTCGGGAATACGGCTGTAGCGATCAACCCAAACGCAAGCCCGGTCAACGCGCCAATCATCAACGAAGGTGAAAACATGCCGCCGCCCATCCGACCTGCAATCGTTATTGCAACAGCAATAGTTTTGAGTATGGCAAATACCACCGCTTCCCACAAAAGCAATTCACCCGTCAAAGCAGATGAGGTGGTTTCGTACCCGACGCCAATGATTTGGGGAAACCAGATTGCCAGCCCCCCCAACATACCGCCAGCTATTGCAGGGCGCAGATAGCGCGGCAAATGAATTATCTTTTGCGCGTAGTTACCGATGTCGTCGGACCAGAAGATCGCCTTCATAAGCAGAACGGCCACCAACCCACTAATCAGCCCAAGGATCAGAAATGCAGGTAGTTCAACGTAAAACGCCAGCGCATGTTCCGGTGCCAGCACAAATTCCGTTACATCACCAAATTCCAGGCGGTTGATTACCGTGCCCGCTGCTGAAGCAATGACGATCGGCGCAAATGCATGCACCGCGAAATGGCGCAGCACAACTTCCAGCGCAAACAATGCCCCTGCGATCGGGGCGTTAAAGGACGCCGAAACCGCAGCTGCAACCGCGCACCCCATCAAATCTCGCCCAGTTATACCATCTGCCTTTATCCGGTTTGAAACCCAGCTTGAAATAACGGCTGCCAAATGCACGACCGGCCCTTCGCGGCCACTGGAACCACCTGAAGAAAGTGTGATCAAAGAGGCCACTGCCGAAGCAAGCCCTGCGCGTTTTTCAACGCGGCCATCGTGCATTGCGGCACCTTCAATTACATCCGCTACAGTGCGCGCCCGTGCATCATCAGTAAAGAAGTGCAGGATAAGGCCGACCAGCAGGCCCCCGATAACCGGAATGATAACAAGCCAATACCATTGCAAAGACTGCACTGAACTGATGAATGATCCGGAATTTCCGGCACCATAAAGATAGGCCTGAAGGCCCAAAATACCTTTGCGAAACGCCAAGGATGCAAATCCGGCTGCAATCCCGATCAACAGCGCGATAAACCAGAATTGCAACTGGCTTGGGCCTCGCTGGCGCAAAACATGCCACCCGTCCTGACAAGCGCAGACCGCATCGTCAAACTGCTGTGCGATAAATGATCGATCCGCACCTGCCATCCGGCACCTAACTTTTGCAGGCATTCCACTAGGGCTTTCCCAGGCCGCCTGCTTGGCCTAGGATCACGTCGCTTCAGGATCGAGGATCAGAATGAACATTCAAACCGCAATCGCCGAGTTATCCACACTTTTAGGCAATCGTCTTGGCCGTTCCAAGTCTGATCGTGATGCGCATGGACAAAGTGAGACACATTTCACCCCTGCGCCCCCCGATGCGGTGGCATATCCTGAAACGGCGCAGGAAGTTTCCGAGATCATGCGGATATGTGCGGCGCACCGGTGCCCGGTGATTGGCTGGGGCGCCGGGACGGCCCTCGAAGGCCACGGCCTGGCAATTAAAGGTGGGATCAGCGTTGATTTTCGGCGGATGAACAAGATCCTGCGAATCAATGCACAAGATATGGATGTTGTGGTACAGCCCGGCATTACCCGGCAAGAGCTTAACGAAGAACTGCGTGCGACAGGCCTGTTCTTCCCCGTTGATCCCGGCGCAAATGCCTCCATCGGCGGCATGGCCGCGACACGCGCCAGCGGTACCACCGCTGTTCGCTATGGCACTATGCGTGACAACGTGTTGGCAACGCAGGTGGTACTGGCGGACGGGCGGATCATAAATACTGGCAGTAGGGCACGCAAAACTTCGGCCGGGTACGACCTGACCGGCCTGATGGTCGGATCCGAGGGCACCCTGGGTCTGATGACCGAAATTACCCTGCGCCTGCAAGGTCAGCCCGAAGCGATATCATCAGCAGTTTGCGCCTTTCCCACGATCAGCGACGCGGTCAACGCAGTGATGATAACGATCCAGATGGGTATTCCAATGGCCCGAATTGAATTTGTCGACAGCACCACTGCCGCGGCCTTCAACAGCTATGCCAATTCCGATTTCCCGGCGCTTCCCCACTTAATGATCGAATTTCACGGTTCTGAACGTGGTGTTGCGGAAGATGCTGCTCGCTTTGGTGAAGTAATCGCTGAATTTAATGGTTCCGATTTTCGTTGGTCCTCCAAAACCGAAGATCGCAATGCGCTCTGGTCTATGCGCCACGATGCCTACTACGCCTGCTTGGCGCTGCGCCCTCGCGCGCGCGCAGTTGTCACCGACATCTGCGTGCCCATATCCCGGCTTGCAGAGGCGGTGGAAGAAACCCGCGCCGACATTGCTGCCTCACCGATTGAAGGGCCGATACTGGGCCATGTGGGGGATGGAAATTTCCACGCCATCCTTTTGGCTGATCCTAAAAACAAAAATGAAATGGCCGAAGCACTGCGTCTTTCCGCCAATATGGCGGATCGCGCGTTGCGCCTTGGGGGAACTGTAACCGGCGAACATGGCGTCGGCATCGGCAAGCTGGATTATATGGACGCAGAACATGGTGAAGGCTGGTCTGTGATGGCAGAAATCAAACGCGCCCTTGATCCGGACAATATCATGAACCCCGGCAAAATGGTGCGGATCAACTGAACCCTTTACTGATCAATGTGCATTCCCACAGTCGTTTAACTGATTGCACTTGCCTTCTTGTTGTTCCATTGGCTACCCATCCGGGTTTGCAGAGAAGGGGCAGAGATGAAAGCTGGCATACTAGCTTTGGTTCTGGGGTATTTCCTAAGCCAGTTTTACCGATCATTTCTGGCGGTCCTTACACCTGTTCTGGGGGCCGAACTTGGGGCAACCTCAAGTGATTTGTCATTTGCTTCCGGTATTTGGTTTATTGTTTTTGCCGCTATGCAAATCCCGGTTGGCTGGGCGCTGGACCGGGTTGGGCCGCGCCTGACAACAGCATTGATGCTGGCCGTTGGCGGTGGTGGTGGCGCAATTGTTTTTGCAACAGCGACCAGTCCCGGTGCAATTTCTCTGGCGATGGCATTGTTTGGTATCGGTGGCGCGCCGGTGCTAATGTCTTCCTTCTACATTTTCGCGCGATTTTATCCACAAGCCCTGTTTTCTACGTTGGCGGGTGCAATTATCGGTTTTGGGGCAATGGGCAACTTGGCGGGGGCCGCGCCCTTGGCTTATGCCGTTGATATCTATGGGTGGCGTGAAACTATGTGGGTGCTGGCAATCGCTGCCTTTGTCGTAGCTGCTATCCTGGCTGTGTTTCTGCGCGATCCGCCAAAAGATGAAAACGAACAAACCGAAAGCGGCAGCCTGTTCAGCCTTTTGGGCAACCCGAATTTCTTATTACTGTTTCCACTGATGTTGGTGTGTTATGCACCCTCAGCCGCCATCAGGGGGTTATGGGCGGGGCCATATCTTGAAGACGTTTTTGGCTTGGATCAGCTTGGCATTGGTCGGGTGACATTGGTGATGGCGGCGGCGATGGCCATTGGCAGCGTTGCCTATGGCCCGGCAGAACGTTACTTTGGATCGAAAAAGCGGGTGATTTTAGTTGGAAACCTGTGCGGTTCAGCATTGTGGTTTTTGCTTTGGATGTTCCCGGCCGAGTCTTGGCAGACCGCGACAATTGCATTTGCTGCCATCGGGATATTCGGCGCATCCTTCCCCGCAATCATGGCACAAGGTCAGTTGCTTATGCCCAGCCATATGATCGGGCGCGGGTTAACACTGCTAAACCTGTTTGCAATTGGCGGCGTAGGTGTGGCCCAGTTTCTGACCAGCGCGATGGCAAGCGCGGCAGGACCAGTGGTCAGTGAAACGCCCGGATTTTATGCCAGCCTGTTTTTATTGTTTGGTGTAAGCCTTTTAGTCGGCTGCATAATTTTTTCGTTCAGTGCGGAAAAACCTGCCAAATGATGGGCGCGAGTGTCTGTTTCCCGGTGGTGCAATTCCGCTGATTAGTTTTCCTATTTCAACCTGCCAACAATGCACGGGCCGCCCCGCGGGCCTGATCGGTCACCGTGTCACCTGCCAGCATACGGGCGATTTCATCGACGCGCGCTTCGTTTGGCAAAGGCGTAACCGTTGATGTTGTCGTTTCTTGCGAAACCATCTTTTCAACCCGCCAGTGATACTGACCACGTGCCGCCACCTGCGGCGAATGCGTAACAACCAATATCTGGGCGTCTTTTGCCAGCGCAGACAATCTGCGCCCAACTGCATCAGCCGTTGCCCCACCAACACCGCGGTCAATTTCGTCAAATATCATTGTCAGCCCTGAGACCCCTTTGGTCAGGCATACCTTCAGGGCTAATAAGAAACGGCTTAATTCACCACCAGAGGCGATTTTATTCAACGCACCGGCAGGGGCACCGGGGTTTGTCGCTACAGTGAATGCAACCGCATCCGTACCGTCCGGCCCGGGATCGGTTGGGGTAATTTCGGTGGCAAACACAGCGCGTTCCATCTTTAGCGGTGCCAGTTCCTTTGCCATCAACCTATCCAACGCAATGGCTGATTTAGCCCGTTTCGCTGCCAAGACGCGGCACTGATCGTCATAGGCCACCTGCGCTTCGTTTACCTTATTTTGCAGAATGTTCAGTTCTTCCAAACCACCATCCAGCGCATCCAGCCTTTTTCGCAGGTGGGTAGCATGATCCGACAGTTCATCAGGCAAAACGTCATATTTCCGCGCCAAACCACGAATGGCAAACAATCGTTCCTCGGTCAGTTCCAGATCAGATGAATTGAACGACAGATCTGACAAACACAGCTCAACCCCTTGCTGGGCAATCCCCAGTTCGTTCATCACACGGGAAAGTGCGGCCAACGGCGCATCAAGGTGGCCTTCTGCCTTGTCCGAAACACCTTCAAGCCAACGTGTGGCATCGCTTATTGCCCCTTCTGCCCCACCAATGCCAAGCGAAGTATTAGCCTTTTGCAAATCGTCTCCAATACGTTCAGCGGCCTGCATCAGGCGGCGGCGCGCATCCAGTGTGCCTTCTTCGCCCGGTTGCGGATCAAGTTGGTTCAGCTCATCCACGGCATGGCGCAGATAATCTTCTTCTTCGCGAATTTCTGCATAGATGGTTTTGGCTGTGGCAAGCGCCGTTCTTTCTGCGGCAAGAAGTTTCCATGAGGTTTTTGTAGCACTAACATCATTGGCTAAAGCACCGAATTCATCCAGTAAAATCCGATGACCGCGCGGATTTAGCAAGCCGCGATCATCATGCTGGCCATGTAGTTCCACCAGCGTTTCTGATAGCCGGCGCAAAACGTCACCGCTAACCCGGCGGTCATTGACCCACGCAGTTTTTCGACCTTCAGCGGTGTTCACCCGACGCATGATCAACTCAGACCCACCCGTCAGGCCAGCTTCTTGCAATATCAAATGAGCACGATGGCCCGGTGCAAGATCAAAGGTCGCAATAACCTCGCCCTGTTCGGCCCCGCTACGCACCAGTTCAGCGCGCCCGCGCCAACCTAAGACAAAACCAAGAGAATCCAGCAAAATGGACTTTCCGGCCCCGGTTTCACCTGTCAGCACGTTAAGGCCGGGCTGAAACTCAAGGTTCAGCCTTTCGATAATCAGCATGTCCCGGATTTCGAGGCCCCTTAGCATGGTCCCCACCCCCGACCTAATTCAGAGCCATTCACCGCGAACCACCTGCCGGTAGATTGATGCCAGCCAATTGTTGCCTTTGGCTTCTGGCTTAAGGCCCCGCCCGGTCAACAAAGCATAGCTGTCTTCATACCACTCAGTGGATTTGAAGTTATGGCCAAGTATTGCGCCGGCTGTTTGCGCCTCGGCATCAAATCCAAGCGAAAGATAACTTTCCACCAACCGATGCAGTGCTTCGGCAGTGTGGGTTGTGGTTTGAAATTGTTCCACAACCACGCGGAAACGGTTAACTGAAGCTGTGTAGTGACCATGTTTCAGATAATAGCGACCGACCTCCATTTCTTTGGCGGCCAGATGATCAAAAGCCAGATCAAACTTAAGTATCGCCGAATTGGCATATTCGCTGTCGGGATAATTTTCGATCACAGCACGCAGGGATTGTAATGCCTGAAAGGTCAGCCCCTGATCGCGCCCGACATCGTCGATCTGATCATAATAAGACAGGGCCAGCAGATATTGAGCATAGGCTGCATCTTTTCCACTTGGGTAAAAATCCAGATAGCGCTGTGCGCTTGCCCGGCTGTTTTCATAGTCACGATCGCGATGATAAGAAAATGCCTGCATGATCAGTGCGCGGCTGGCCAGTTCTGAATAAGGGTAAAGCCGTTCCACTTCCCCAAAAAACTTAGCCGCATCATCCGGTTTGTTCGTCGCCAGTTCATATTCGGCGCGCTTAAAAATCTCTTGCGCAGTAAAACTTTCCAACGGTGGGGGTCTGCGAGACCCTATGCTGCCACAGGTCGCAAGAAATACGAACGCACAAAGCGTAATCAGCAATTTGCTGATCGTCCCAGCCTTTGCCATCAAGTGCCTACCCCATTTACAGCGGTGCGATCCGGTTTGGTCGCAGTTTTCTAAAGAGGTACTAGCACAGAAAAAATCGGTACAAAACGTCTTTGCGACTGTTTTTCAATCTCGGCTACGCAACTGCGGGAATATCCACACTGCGAACACCGACACCTGGCAGGTGTCGCGCCTTGATATCATCACAAACAACCATTCGATATGCATCGGGTTGCGCAAAGAGTTCCCGCAATAGTTTGTTTGTCAGCGCATGTCCTGCACGATGCCCGGTATAGCGCCCGAAAATTGGGCCGCCAGCCAGTGCAAGATCCCCAAGCGCATCCAGCATCTTGTGGCGAACCGCTTCGTCTTGGTGGCGCAAACCGCCGGGCGTAAGAATGGCTGCACCATCGACGACCACAGCATTGTTCAGCGTACCACCCAGTGCCAATCCGTTTTCACGCATCGCATCAACGTCTTTTTGGCTGCAAAACGTCCGGCTGTCGCTAAGTTCACGGACAAACGCACCATTTGCCATGTTCAGGCTTTTTTCCTGCTGCCCTATCGCGGCCTCGTCAAAATCAATATGGAAATCTATTTCAAACGTATCTGCCGGGCTTAGACGGGCAGTCGCGTCACCGTCACGCACCTCAACATCTTTCAGAATTTCAATAATACGCGCAGGCGTACTAAGACTGCGAACGCCCCGTGATAAGATGCCCTTTACGAACATTGCAGCGCTTCCATCAAGAATTGGAACTTCGGGGCCGTCAATTTCAATCAGTGCATTTTGCACACCACAACCGGCCAAAGCCGCCATGATATGTTCAATTGTGGAAACTTCTACACCCGAAGAATTTGCAACCCTGGTACACAAGCGAGCCGAAACCACACTATCCCAACGTGCCGGAACAAGCGCATTACCCGAATCCACATCCGTCCGGTGAAACCAGATACCGTATTCGGCCGAGGCCGGCTGAACGGTCATTTGAACCTGTGCACCGCCGTGCAGGCCTGTACCTGTAAAAGTGACCGGTGATCTGAGCGTCGTTTGCAATACGTACTCCATTAGCAACGCCGATCCTTGCCCCCAGAGACCAGACCGACGACCAGTCAGGTACCTTTTAGGCGGCAATAGCTCAACTCAAACTTTGTAACGGTTTGAAACATCCCAATTCAGATTGCGCGAATTTTCGCCAAGCACGTCGGGATGGCCACCTAAAGGTTTGTTATAAAACGAAAAGAGCTGGCGAATGCCAGCTCTTTCAAATTTTATTGTGAGGTGATTTTAGTTGGCCTGACGCCGCAGGAACGCTGGAATCTCAATGCGTTCCTGTTCAGGATCGGGTTCAGCCTCTGGTTCAACAGCGCGAACCTGAGGTTGTTGTCGCGTAACTGGCGCAGGTCCCTTTGCTGTTTCCGCAGCAGGGGCTTCACCCTGAAGGCCAGTCATCCGGTTGATCAGTGAATTGATGCCAAATCTTGGTCGGTCATGCGCTGCAACTTCTTGCATCGCAGCCCTTGGTTCCTGAAAAGGAACCTTTTGCACTGCGGCCTGAAGCCGTGCCATCGCTTCTGGCGAAGGTGTTCCGGCAGATGGGGCGCGTGGAGCCACAAATTCAGATTCCGCGCGCGCTTCTGAAAAATCTTCGGGGCGCGGTTGAAAATCGGCAACCTGCGGCTGATAGGCCGGTTGAGGCAGATCATCTGCCGCCGCCGCAGGTTCATCAATTCCATGAAACAGTGAAGGTTCTGATTGGGTCTCAGCTGCGACTTGTGCCGGTTGAGACGGTGTTTCCACCACGTCTTGCGGGATTTCCGTTGTCGCAAGTGGTGCTGCCATACTGCGACGCGGAACCGGGACATCATGAACCGTTTCACTTGCGTCGATACCTGTCGCAACCACGCTGACCCGCATTGCGCTTTCCATATCGGTATCAAGTGTGGATCCGACGATGATATTCGCCTCTGCATCCACTTCTTCACGGATCCGGTTTGCTGCCTCATCAAGTTCAAACAGGGTCAGATCATAACCACCGGTAATGTTGATCAGAACGCCCTTGGCACCGCGCAGGCTGATTTCGTCAAGCAGTGGGTTGGCAATCGCTTTTTCTGCGGCCTGCACAGCGCGATCTTCACCGGTGCCTTCACCGGTACCCATCATCGCTTTGCCCATTTCATCCATCACAGCGCGAACATCAGCAAAATCAAGGTTGATAAGACCGGGGCGAACCATCAGATCGGTTACACCCTTGACGCCCTGATAAAGAACATCATCAGCCAAAGAAAACGCTTCGGTAAACGTTGTTTTTTCATTGGCGAGACGAAACAGATTCTGGTTTGGAATAATGATCAGTGTGTCGACCATTTTTTGCAGTGCTTCCACACCTTCTTCAGCCTGGCGCATCCGTTTTGCACCTTCGAACTGGAAAGGCTTCGTTACAACACCAACTGTCAGAACACCAAGTTCCCGTGCAGCCTGTGCGATGATCGGTGCGGCACCTGTACCTGTGCCGCCCCCCATACCCGCCGTGATAAAACACATATGCGCACCAGCAAGGTGATCCACAATCTCTTCGATGGTCTCTTCTGCAGCGGCAGCACCAACGCTTGGGCGCGCCCCGGCGCCAAGACCTTCTGTCACTTTAACGCCCATTTGGATTTTAGAATCCGACGTGGATTGTTGCAGCGCCTGTGCGTCGGTATTCGCAACAACAAACTCAACACCGTCGAGTTGCTTTTCAATCATGTTGTTGACTGCGTTACCGCCCGCCCCACCGACACCAAACACCGTAATACGGGGCTTAAGATCGTCGTGCTGGGGCATCATCAAATTCAATGTCATAGATCTGTCCGCCTGCTTTTTTAAATGCCGAATTACCGGCTTTCATTCACTACTCGCGGGTAATCTAAAGGGACTCGCGCGTGACGTCACCCCAAAATCACAATTTAGACACAAAATGTAGGTTCTTTTTGAACCCCCAAGGCGGTATTTCGCCGATATCCCCATATGTTGCGGTGTGTAGTTGCCATAGATCTAGGGGTCGCCTGAACTTTAACCAGCATCCGGGCGTTGTCTGAGTCGAACACACGACTCAATTCTAAGTTGTATTGGCGACTGCTCTGTCTGCCACAAGCCTCTGCGGGCTCTGTGGATAACTATATCACAACCATGGTGCCGGGTCATGCTGATTCTTGCCAATCTGCAAATACCTGCCTCGCTGACATGTGCGATCTGACATCAGAACGCTTGTATGATCGCACGATAAGCCCATTCGTCAGTACAATTTTTCTACCAGTTGTCTTTGAACCACTTGACTGCCCGCTTCAGTGATCTTGCCGGATATCGTTCTGAGGGAATGTCAAAATCCCACCATTCATCCTGCGGGTGGGTGGCAAACAGGCACAATCCCACAGCCGCTGAAAATCCCGATCCGGTTGCGGCCTGCGGCAATCCCTGCACACGCAATGGACGACCTATACGGACTTGCTGACCAAGTATCTTAGGGGCCAGACCATCCAGCCCAGGGATTTGGCTTGCACCGCCCGTAAGTACAATTTGCTGACTTTGCAGATGTTCAAATCCGGCTGCATCCAGGCGCACCCGCACTTCTTCCAGTATTTCTTCGACCCTTGGCCGCATGATACCAATCAGTTCTGCACGACTGATTGAACGCCGGTCATGTTCCCAGTCACCTGTGTCGCCACCGATTTCAATCATCTCTCGATCATCCATTCCGGTTGCCTGCACACCGCCATAGAATGTCTTGATGCGTTCAGCCGTGGCCAGGGGAACCTGAAGACCCTTGGAAATATCGGCACTAACATGATCGCCACCCATTCGAACGCAGTCGGTATAAATCATGTGTTTTTTGATGAAAATCGAAATTCCGGTGGTCCCGCCGCCCATATCAATGCAGGCAGCACCCAATTCCTGTTCATCTTCCACAAGAGACGAAATTGCGGACACATAGGCCGAGGAGGCAAGGCCGGCAACTTCCAGATCGCAGCGTTTCACACAATATAAAATATTCTGAATTGCATCCGCGTCAACAGTCAGCAAATGCATATCGACGGCAAGCTGATTTCCGATTTGCCCGCGAGGATCGCCAAGCCCCGAACGATGATCCAGCGCAAAGTTCACTGGTTGGGCGTGCAACACTTCGCGCCCTTCGCCAAAAGCAGGTACTTCGCAGGATGCCATTGCACATGATACATCCTGTTCACTGACCACACTGTCGTGAAGTTCGATTGCACCATTCAGCCCGTATGACCGGGGTTCAGCCCCTGAAAAGCAGCAGATAACGTGATCGACGCGAACATTAGCCATCTTTTGGGCCGCCTGAACAGCAGTTCGGATTGCGCGTTCAGTTTCCAGCATTGCATCAATTTCACCGAAACTGACACCGCGTGATCTTGTGATCGCAGCCCCGATCACCCGGAAAGAGCTTTGGCCCGCCATCGAGCCGATCCCGTCGGCCTCACGAAACTGATCTGGTCCGTCAAATCGCAGGATCAGACAACCGATTTTGGACGTTCCGATATCCAAAATCGCGATAACACCCCGCTGCATGGCTACCTGGCGCATGTTTCGCATGGCTCTCTGGTTTGAATAGAGGTCAGTCATTATCGAGTAACTCCGGGTTTTAAACTTTGTATCCGATGCAGCTCATCCACTGCCGGATCTGCAATGCGCAACGTCGGTCGGTTTTGATTTCTCATATCAACGATCACCAGATCACGATCCAGCAAATCCTGCGCCTGCACCAGTGCCATGACCTGTTCCAAAGCGTGGACGGGGCGATCTTCGGGCAGTTTTATCCGTTGATCTCGATCCAGCACCACATCCCACCTGCGTTCACCGATGCGAACCAGACCGCGCACTCGTTCCGACACAAGTTCCACGGCATCATAAATTTGCAACGCTTCAGGAACGTGCAATTCAGCCCCCAATCCGGCCAGCAGAGGCAAATCGCTGCGCCCTGTTCGGGTGGGGATTGCCGCCACGCGATGGCCCGTTGCATCAAGCAATTCCAAACCATCCGCGGTGCGCCAGACAACTGCGGGAATGCGTTCGTCGATAATAACCTGCAACACTCCGTCTGAGCGGACACGCAGATCAACGCGCGCAACTGCGTCCAGTTCTTCAATGCGATCCTGCATCGCAGGCAAATCAAGGTCGAACGAACTAATTGGAAAATCTACCGGTACAATCTCACGGATATCGT
>Ga0209344_10002834_pt1 | contig 18373 bp, 18 predicted proteins | sample Cruoilmetagenom6_FD_187293 | JGI IMG/M metagenome (GOLD analysis project Ga0209344, IMG submission 187293) | Oil polluted marine microbial communities from Coal Oil Point, Santa Barbara, California, USA - Santa Barbara Oil Seep Sample 6 (SPAdes)... | ecosystem: Environmental > Aquatic > Marine... | reverse complement strand
GGCACTCAGGAGAAATGGCAGAGTGGTCGAATGCGGCAGTCTTGAAAACTGTTGAGGGTCACACCTCCGGGGGTTCGAATCCCTCTTTCTCCGCAGAAAGTCGTAAAAAAGGCAATAAAAAAAACCTGTAAATCAATTTTACAGGTTTTTTTATTTGTCTCAATTTAGAATCTTGAACCCTACAATTTATTGTGGCAGTAGTAATGCGAAAAAATCTTTACACTGTGCTATATGAGTATGAATCTAGGAAAAAGGTTTCCATACCGTGAGTAGGCTTGCGTACCACATAATTTTGCCGTAAAATACAGGTACAAGGTTTTGAAAGGTGAGGTTCAGGAACGCTGTCGAGAACTCTTAATTCAGGTTTGTAATGCGGAAGAGATAGGGATTTTAAAGAGGTTGATCAGTTTGGACCACGTTCATATGCATGTGGAATATACTGCGAAACAGAATGTAAGTATAAAAGTCAAACATTTGAAGGGGCGCGGTTCGCGCAAACTTTGGATGGAGTTTCCAAAACTGAAAGATCGTTATGGGGGACGTCATTTTCGGGCAAGTGGTTATGGTGTTTGTAGCAGCGGTAACATTACCGATAAGAGCAACTTTATATAGGAGTAAATGAAAAGATGACTTTCAGTCCTTGGTAAAGAAAACCCCTGCCCTTCTAGTGTAGGGTTGTTTAGTTGATGTATTTTGAGATTTTCTTTTTCATTTGGTTTGAAAAACTGTATTACCTATAATTGCTATTTTCATTTGCAGTAAATTGATATAGATTAAGCTTAAATTCAATTTCATACGCTTACTTCAATAGAACCATCACAGCTACTTTTTCGGTAACCAACGCTAAAATATGACCAAGTAAGAACTTATAAAAGTGAGTGAGCGAACGATTATGAAGTTCGTCTCAACAGAATTTTAAACATTATGTAAAAATAGGTTGTGATAATCGTTTTGAAAAAGCGAACGCTGCTGTTTTTCTGCGACTGGGTTCAAGATTATTATAGTGAACAGTTTTTCTCGTAATGAGGCTTTTCGAGAAATGTAGAAAATAGAGTGAAATGGTTTCTATACCAAGTAATATCTAAAGTTGAGCATACATTTTAAAATATCGAATCAAAAGATATATATTTAACTTTTTAATTATTTAAGACAGATTAAAGATTAATGATTATAACACTATTTTCAGCTATTCTTGCCTCTATCCTTCACGTAATTTCTGGTCCAGATCATCTTGCAGCCGTGACACCACTTGCTATTTCTTCACAACGTAAAGGGTGGAAAATAGGGCTCGTTTGGGGATTTGGACATTTATTAGGGATGCTTTTAATTGGCGTACTATTTTTATTATTCAAAGAAGTTATTCCTATAGAAGCAATCTCTAGTTATAGTGAACAGCTTGTAGCAATTGTTTTAATTGCAGTTGGTTTATGGGCATTCTACCGTATTTTCAATGAAAAGAAAAAACATACGAATCCACATATGCACAGCGATGGTAGTATGCATATACACACTTATGAGAATACAAGTTATGAGCATTCTCATAAAAAGAAAATGAAACAGAATGTATTATCATCACTTAGTATTGGGTTTATTCACGGTTTAGCTGGTGTAGCACACTTTATATTATTATTGCCAGTGCTGGCTTTTGAAACAAAGCTTGAAGCAGTTCAGTACATTGTTGGATTTGCTATAGGAACAGTTGTAGCTATGACTACCTATGCATTTATATTAGGAAACATTGCTAAATTATCTAAAAATGCAAACGACCCATTGTTTTTTAAAGGCATACGGTTTGCTGGGGGTCTATTTGCCGTTGTTATTGGGTTTTATTGGCTATATCTAACATTTTAAATCACATATAACCAATCTGTGGTTTCCAGTATCTGCTATAAATAAAGTGTCACCTTCGGTTGTTATTGAAAATGGCCAATAAATAGCACTTTTAGTTCCGTGCATATTGCCTTTAAATTCGCTACTTGTTGTAAAATTTTCTCTGCCTATTAGCGTTTTCGCAAAAGCGTTATTCTCGCTAGGAAGTTCGTCAAACTTTAAAATTCGACTATTCCCTGTATCGTTAACTAGAATACTATCCTTATAAAAGCACGCATCATAAGTCCAATTTAGTGTGTTCGCTTCTGGTGATAATCGGAATTGATTTTGCCCACAAGCACCAAAATTATCTTGACCAATAATTATATCAGCAGGTTTTGAAAAAGCATCTTCTTTATTTTGCCAAACCAAAACACGATAGAATTGGGTGTCAGCAACTGCCATTTGACCCTTGCTATTTATTTTAACGGAATATGGCCAAATAGGTTCATGATTATTATAATCACGTGTCGTAAAACTTGGTTTTCCAATTACCTTATCAGCTACTGCATAGTTTTCAGTAGGGATGTTTTTATAAAATAATATGCGTCTATTTCCAGTATCAGCAATCCAAAGGCTTTTACCGTCTGAAAATAATCCATATGGCCAATTGAGTGTTTGGGCACTTGGGTCGCTTCCTATTCCTTTTACATTAGCCAAATTAGTTTCGAAATTAGGTTGCCCGACCACAACATCTGCTGGCTGTGCATTTGTAGTTGGTATGGAATGCCAAATAAGTACTCGATGATTCCAAGCATCTGCTACTATTAATTTTTCGCCATCGCTCCATAATCCGGAAGGATACTGCAGAGTTGTGGCTGTTACATCTCCTCCAGAATTTCGCCCGCTGTCTTCAACTTCTAACTGTCCTAAAATAACATCTGGTTCTTGAAATTCTGTCGAAGGAATAGTATTCCATATAAAAACACGATTCTGTCCTGTGTCTGAAACAAATAGTTTATTTTTTGATACAAAAACACCTCTTGGTGCTAAAAAGGGTTTCTGTTTAGAACCTCTAAATAATCGACCATTCGTTACTTGATTTCCTAATGTTTTAAAATCCATAGGTTAACAGATTCTAGGTAATTGCTCTCCTGGCAACATACTAACCACACGTTTACCACCTATGGTACTTTCCATAATAACTTGCTTAGGATGTTCTTCGGTTACTGTTCCTATGATTTTTGCGTTCGTGCCGTTTTCATCTTTTTGAAGTGTTTCTAGAAAATCATCTGCAATAGATGCCTCTACAAACGCAATGAAGAGTCCTTCATTTGCTACATAAATTGGGTCTAAACCAAGTAACTCACAAGCACTAGAGACTTGATTGTCTATTGGTAAATCTCTTTGAGACATATCTATTCCTAAGTTGATGGATTGGGCAGTTTCTTTTAAGACTGTAGCAATACCGCCTCGCGTTGGATCTGTTAATAAATGAATATGTTCTCCAAAAGCATCTAGTAATTCACTAATAGTATAATTAAGATTTATGGTATCACTTAAGATTTCAGAATCAAATTCGAGACCTTCTCTAACAGACATTATTGCCATACCGTGAGACGCTATATTCCCACTAACAATAATTTTATCTTCTGCTTTTATACGCTTTGATGAGATTTGTGCTTTTGGGTGTAAACTCCCAACACCAGATGTGTTGATGAATATTTTATCTCCTTTTCCTTTTTCGACAACTTTAGTATCTCCTGTAACCACGTGAACTCCTGCTTTTTCACAAGCTCCTTTTATGGCAACTAGAATGTTCCAAAATTCGGACACTTTTAAGCCTTCTTCAATAATAAAACTGAGAGATAAATACTTTGGAATTGCCCCACACATGGCAAGATCATTAACAGTACCATTCACTGCTAATTCTCCAATATTTCCACCAGGAAAAAAAATAGGTGAAACTAAAAAGCTATCTGTAGAAAAAGCCATTTTTCCTTCTAATTGAAAAATAGCACCATCGTGATGTTCATCTAGAATTGGATTGCTAAGTAAATTAAAAACTCCGCTATCTAATAATTTATTGGTAAGTACACCGCCACTACCGTGACCTAAAGTAATCACATCAAAATCCAATTTAGGCATAGGACATTGCAATTGCATTCGTGTTTTTTTATCTTTCATTATTACTTTAAACTATTTATTACATTGCGTTAGGGATTGTAGCGGCATCCTTTATTGAGGTACGAAATAAAGATATAGCGTAAAGCCCGACCCTTGTGGTAACGCTCAATTAAGCCTCTACAAGTCCAGAAAAGTGATAATAGGCTGCACAAGCACCTTCACTGCTTACCATTGGTGCGCCTAATGGGTTTGTTGGCTTACATTTTTTTCCAAATTGAGAACACTCAAATGGTTTCTTCAAACCTTTCATTATTTGTCCTGAAATACAATCTGGGTTTTCTGGTGCTTCTGGTATTTCAATTTGAAATTTTCGCTTGGCATCAAAATCTGCATATTCTGGTCTCACTTGATAGCCACTTTCAGGAATTTCACCAATACCACGCCATGTTTGATCTTTGATTTCAAACACTGTATAAATTATTTTTTGAGCTTCAAGATTACCCTGTTCTTTTACAATTCTTGAATATTGATTTTCTACTTGAGCTTTACTTTCTTCTAGTTGTCTTAATACCATTAAAATACCTTGTAAGACATCTAAAGGTTCGAAACCAGTTACTACGATTGGTACTTTGTATTTTGCTGAAAGAGGATGATATTCAGCATTTCCCATAATAGTACATACGTGACCTGCTGCTAGAAATCCATCTATTTTACTTTCTTCATCATCGATTACAGCTTTAATGGCTGGTGGTACTAAAACATGAGATGCTAATATGGAATAATTTTTAAGTTTTTTACGATGAGCGTGAATTACAGAAAGTGCATTTGCAGGCGCAGTAGTTTCAAAACCTACTGCAAAAAAAACAACTTCTTTATCTGGATTATCTTCTGCTATTTTTACTGCTTCAAGCGGCGAATACAGAATACGAATATCTGCGCCTTCTGCCTTAGCTTCTAATAAATTTTTTTTAGAACCGGGCACACGCAACATATCTCCAAATGAACATAGAATCACATTTTCTTCTAAAGCTAAATGAATGGCTTTATCAATAATATTCAGTGGCGTTACACAAACTGGACATCCAGGACCGTGAATCATTGTTACTTCTTTGGGAAGCATTTCAATAATGCCGTTTTTAACCAAACTATGTGTTTGTCCGCCACAAACTTCCATTATTGACCAAGGCTGAGAAACTGTTTTTTTTATTTCTTCAAGATATTTTTTAGCAAGTTCTGGATCTCGATATTCTGACATATACTTCATGACTAGCTCTTTTTAGGTAAATAATCATCTACATCTGTGAGTTCTTCTAATTCGCCCAACTCTTCAAGATACATGAAAGTCTTTTGAGCTTCTTCTTCATCTACTTTACTGATGGCAACACCGACATGAACCAGTACATAATCATCAATATTTGCATCTGGTAACATCTCTAAACTGGCTTCTTTTGTAATTCCTCCAAAAGACACTGTAGCCATTCGTACTGTTCCATCATATTGCAATTCAATACTTTTGATTTTTCCGGGGATTGCTAAACACATAATCTAATCTGGTATTAATTTTTAATATTTTGAAAGTACATCAATTGACCAAACGAAATATTTTCATCATTAGCAGACAATTTACGATTTAATTTTAACTTTATTTTATGGCTTTTAGAAAGTTGTGTAAGTATTTTTATTAGCAAACTATTCTGAAAAACACCACCACTACAAGCAATTACATGTATGTTATATTTTTGCGAAATCGTAATGATACTTTTTGCCAAGGTATAGATAAAACTATGGGCTAAGCGCTTCTTGTCGAAACCTGAATTATGGGCACTAATCAATTTTTCAATAATTAATTTAGAAGGAACAGTATCAAAATTTATGTTATGCAAGAAATCTATGTAATAATTCTTTGAATAGGTTAAAGCACAATTTTCAAGCAACATAGAGGCTTCTGCCTCAAATGTATTGATGTCTTTAATGTTTAATACAGAGGCTACCGCATCAAATAGTCTTCCAACAGAAGATGTTTTTAAAACATTATTTTGAAGCATTTTTCTATAAAGCTTCCATTCTATATCAGAAAATTTATCCTTGATATAATGTCTGTTATCAGTCTCTAAAAGACTTAATAACGCGATTCGTGGTTCTTGTGCCATTTTATCATTTGCAAGCCAGTCGTAGTATTCAAAATGATTAACACGCTCCATTTTATGGTTTTCGTATATGAAAAACTCACCACCCCAAATAGCATCATCATCACCATAACCTGTACCGTCAAACACAACGCCAAGTATCTTTTCTCCAGAATCAAATAGTTGGTGTTCTCCTATCACACTCGCAAAATGTGCTTTATGGTGTTGTATTTTTACTAATTGAGCATTATGGCTCTGTGATAACTCTTTACCGATGATACTGCTTTGATATGCTGGGTGTGCATCAATTAATACTGTTTTTGGACTACAATTAAACACATCTAATTGTTGTTTTATAGTTTTCTGATAGCGTTCTGAAACATCGTAACCGTCTAAATTCCCAAAGTATTGACTTACATATATATGAGTGTTAGGGACTAAAGAAAATGTGCTTTTTAAGTGTGCACCCATTGCTAAAATACCCGATTCAATATTATTCCTTTCCGTTAAATAATTTGGCGCAAAGCCGCGTGAGCGTCTTAATATTACTTTTTTGTCATCTACAAACTTAACAACCGAATCATCTTGAGGAAATTGAATCGGCAAATTGTGATGTACTAAATAGTCTGCAATAATACCTAGTTTTTCCTGTGCAATGTCATTTTTTGAAATTATAGGAGAACCGTGAATATTCCCACTTGTGCATACTATTGGGGTTTTTAAAATATCCATTAATAGTACTAATAGCGTTGATGATGGTAATAAAACACCCGTTTGATTTAAGTCAGGTGCAATTGCTTCTGTTACAATTTGTGTGTTTTTAGTATTCTCTAATATGACAATAGGTGCAACTGTGCTAGTTAGGCTTTTTTCTTCTTTTTTTGTTATCTGAAAATCCTTTAGAACACTCTCGATAGTATCGTATAAAACTGCAAAGGGCTTGTTTGGTCTCTTCTTTTTTTGTCTTAGTTGCTCAACGACTTCAGGATTTGTGGCATCGCAGCACAACAGATAACCATTGGTGTTCTTTATGGCGATTATCTTTCCATCGGAAATATATGCGGCTACTTTATTTATAATTTTTTGTTGGCCTACATTAACACTATTACCTTCATTATCCACTAATTCTAATTGAATACCACAATCTGAACAACTGTTGGTCTGTGAATGAAATCGTCTGCTTGTTGGGTCTGTATATTCTTTCACGCAAGCAGGACACATTTCAAAACTTACTAGTGCTGTATGCGCTCTTTCAAAAGGGAACTTTGAAGTGATGGCATATCTTGGGCCACAATTTACACAGGTGGTAAAAGGATAGCCGTAACGCTTATTTTCAACATCTTTTATTTCTTCTTTACATTCATTACAGATTGCAAAATCAGGTGTTAAAGGAATATTTATATTTCCGTTTAACGTAGAAGGAACAATACTGAAATCATTAAAATTCTGTTGGTCAATTTCCTCAATTTGATAGCTACTGATTATGGAAACTGAGGGTGGATTTTTTAGTAGTGTTGCTAAAAATGAATTTGCTTTTTCTTTAGAAGTGTTTATTTTTATAATAACACCTTCTTCATCATTAGAAACAGTACCATTGATATTTAGTTGTTGGGCTAGATTAAATACAAAAGGACGAAATCCAACACCTTGAACTTGTCCTTTAATTTGTATTTTAAATGTTTTACTCACGAATTATAAAACATTATGCTTGTTGCTTTTGTTTCACTTTTTCTACTAACCAATCGCACCATTCGTCTATACCTTCTTCTGATATTGAAGACATTTGAATAACTTCTAATTCGTGATTTACCTCACGAGCATCTTTAGTTACAGCTTCAACTGAAAATGGTAAATAAGGTAGAAGGTCAGATTTTGAAACCAACATCATATCGCTGGTTAAAAACATACGTGGATATTTTTTAGGTTTGTCATCTCCTTCAGTAGTTGCCATTAAAGTGACTCGATAGTCTTCTCCTAAATCAAAAGAAGCAGGACACACCAAATTACCAACGTTTTCTATGAATAGTAAATCGATACTTGGTAAATCAAACTGGTCTAAAACCTGATGAATCATTTGCGCTTCTAAATGGCAAATTCCTCCTGTTACTATCTGTAAGGCTTGTATTCCTGTTTCACGAATACGTTCTGCATCACGTTCCGTTTCTAAATCACCAACCATAACAGCAATTTTTATTTTATCTTTTAGCTTTTCAGCAGTTTTTTGCATTAATGTGGTTTTACCACTTCCTGCAGATGATGTAATGTTGACCAGCAATGTGTTTTTACTAGCCATTTCCTTTCTAATGATATCTGCAACAAAATCATTAGCCTTTAATAAATTAATATTAGTATTTTCACACTGCACTGTACCGCGAGCAGCTTTAGTAGATTTATCTATACTCATAATTTTATTTTTAGTCTTAACAATTATTAATCGTCGAATTCTACTTTATGTATTAACATTTCTTCGCCTTGAATTACATTTTTACTTGGCTTCTGGCATTTATCGCATAAAAAACGATAATTCTTTACATCTGTGATGTGGTCACAACTTTCACATTGTATTTTTAAGTCTACCATCTCAACATGTAATTGTGTATTGTGGTAATTAGGGTTTGAAAGGAGGAAAGCTTCGTAAGCATTCATTAAAAGTCTAGGCTCTATATTAGATAGAATACCCACTTTTACATAAATACCTTTCATTGAATGTAGCTTTTCAGTATCAAACTCCTGCTCAAGTGTTCTGAATATTCCGTTTACAATCGATGTCTCGTGCATTGTTAGTTTATAATTTCTTTTAAGTTTTTAAGTTGATTCAGGTGTTGATTAGCTTGTTCTATAATATTTTTATCGTCTACCATCGTGGTAATAGAGGTAGCCTTTTCATGCATTTGACGATACTTTTCTCTTTCTGCGTTTTCATCTTCATTATGCATTAACCAATACAATTCTAGTTGGTTCAATAAGGTTAAAGCACGCTCAAAAGGATATTCGTTTTCTGTACGTACAGAAAGTGCATCCTCAAACAAACCAAATGCCTTATCTAGATTGTTATGTATTTTTGCCTCTGGAAAATTCATAAGTGCTGTAGCATAGTTATGACTTGCCATTGCGTATTCATAAGGGTATTTTTCTTTTGTGTAAAATACCAAAACTTCTTTAAATGAAGAGGCACAAAAGGCTGTCCAAATAGGTTTTTCTTCTGAAGAGACTGGTATTTCAGAATAGATGAGTGCCAAATTATGATGGATATCTGCAAACTTTTGCGGATGCGTATCACGTTTAAACACTTTTAATGTGTCTTGAAAAGCATTAATGGCTGGCTTGTAATACTGCGGACTTCCATTTTTTGACCAAGTATATAAAAGTGTTGCTTTACATAAACCAGCTTCTCCTAAAAACTCAGGGATATTTGCTTCTTTAAAATATAGAATCGCTTTATTGATATAATTTTTAGAACCTATAAAGTCTTCTTGAAAATTAGCAATTTCTGAAGCATCAATTAGGATTAACCCTGCATTTACATTTAGTTCTCGCGCTTCATAAAAGGCGATACTTGTTTGCTGTAATTCTTGAATTTCTACAAGTTTATTTTTATCATAGGGCAGCTTTAATTGCGACATTAAAGCAGTTGCAAGTAAATTATTCACTGCATTTTTAGATTCCTCTGATATAGCTTTTGGTATCGCTAAGCGTAACACTTTTTCTGCTTCGGAATATGAATTTGTATCTAATAAAAAGTTTACAAAATGCTTAATAGTGAATAAACGCAACTCATCATTAGGTACATTAGCTAAGGTCTCTGTATATAATGTCTTGAGTGTATTGGCATCACATCGCGATATTATATTGCCATATTGTTCTATGATGCAGTTGTTATGTTGAGATGTTGCTTTCGCGAAAGCGTGCATATCTTCATCAATATCATATCCAAACTGAAGATGTGTTGCGATCAATAAATGATTGTAAAACGGATTTTCTTCTGTAATAAATTCAAATGCTTTTTGGTGGTTTCCTAATTTATAAAAAACCATCGCCAAAAGGTTTTCTTTAGAAAATTCTATTTCAGGAAATAGATAAGGTGGTTCCGTGTCATTCCAATCTAAAGAAGCGCTGATGTCTTTTTCTGAAACAATAAGTATTTTGTTTGCTAATTGTAATTGATTTTCATCTGTTACAACATCAACAAGTTCATTCAACCTTTCAATAGACTGAATGACCGTTTCTATTGTTTCTTTCGTATTAGTTGTTGTTAAAATTGTAAGCACTCTTATCTACTTTTTGTGTTCCTCTTTTATCTTTTGCAGCTGTTTTCTGCATATTCAGCGCATAAATTTCCGCTAATCTTTTTGATCTATAATCTCCTATTTTTCGAATCAATATCTGATTTGGGTCTTTTGTATTAACAAATAATAACGACACTTCCCAACGCCCTTTTATCTCTTCAATTTTGGTTTGTACTTCTGCATCAAGTAACCAAGCATCTTTAGGGTCGTTTCTTTTTGCCATCACATTGCTATTTTAATGAGATTCGTTTTTTTTACAATTTCATACTCCAGTATTCTGTCTGTTGTATCAAGGTCATTATCAATCAAAATTTCTCTAATTGCAAGCGTTCTATCACCTTTTAAATTTCTAGACTTTAATAGAAACTGAGTCGGTTGGTGCATTTTTACAAACCATTGACTGCTAACTGGTGTTATCAACATTCTCTTTTGCTCGGCCACATAAGTTACATACGCATAGTGAACACTATCAAATATTCTCTTAACAAGTGCGGAGTTTAAATGAATGTGCGATGATTTGAGTATGACACTCTCTTCTTCCATTAAGAATTTATAAGCTTTAAGTCCTCTAAAATATGTTGTACAACTTTGTCACCCGCTTGTTTCACTTCCTCGCTAAGTATTGTATCTAACTTCGTGTTTTCAACAGCAATTAAATATACTTCAATATCTTCCGGATAATCATCTCCAAGTATTTTTTTAGAATAAGATAGTGCTTGATCCCACTTCATTCCGTGTAAAAAAACCATTGGGTCGTCTTGAGGTGCTCTTAACACTTCTTCAGCAGGAACTTTAAATAATGTTCCTAGGGGTTCATTAGAATTAACAACCGCATCTACCATCAAAATTTTATTGTGTCCTTTCAGACCAAAAAGAACTTCGAAAGCTGCAGTACCCATATCAAAGATATTTATAGCATTATTATCTCCTATAATTTTTTGTAACTCCTCAATAACATACATCCCAATACCATCATCACTTCTCACTGGGTTTCCAAAACCCATTATTGCTGTTTTCATTTTTATATTTTCTAATAACTAAAAAACTTTCCTGAAGAGTCCCTCAGGAAAGTTTCTATAAATAATTGATTTATATCTATTTATAACTTAAACCTAGACAACTCTACTCCAGATTTTTGGTCATGAGCGTGAACTGTACATACTAGACAAGAATCAAATGATCTTGCCACAATACCTACTTCTACTGGATCACTAGGATCTTCAATATCGATACCCTCAAGTGCTGATTCAATAGGTCCTGGATTTCCGTTAGCATCATTTGGTCCTACATTCCAAGTAGTTGGTGCCATTACTTGATAGTTTTTAATTACACCATCTTTAATTTCGATCCAATGAGCCAATGCACCACGTGCAGCTTCTGTTGCTCCAAAACCTTTACCGTCTTTTTCTACTGGTTTAGTATAAAAAGGTGCATCAAGGTCAATTTCAGAAAGCCACTGGTCTATAAATTTATATAAACGAGGTGCTTCGTGAACTCGTGCTAAAACACGAGTGAATACACTAGGTCCCATTTTCTTCATAATATCACCAAATAAAGGATCTTGAATTTGATGACCTTTATTATTTGGATTGGCATTCATTATACAACGTGCCAATGGACCTGCTTCTGCAGCATGACCGTCATATCTAGGTGCTTTTGACCAACTGTACTGTCCGTCAAAATCTGTATGGTGTAGTGGTTGTGATTTAGTTGGTGTTGGTAATGGCTCTTCCCATGGGTGTAAGCCATCTGCCTGATTATCATACCAAGAATGTTTTACGTGCTCGCTAATTTTCATGTGATCGAACTCATGATAGTTCTCACCATCAAAGAATCCACTTGAACTAATTAATGCATCGTTTCTACCTTCAATCGTTGGATTATTATATCTGTCTTTATGTAAATATGTTCCAGTTGCTAAAAACTTCCCGACTCCTTGTCCAAATTTATCTAAACCAAATTCAATACCTGCTCTTATAAAAAGTCCTAAATCACTGTTTTTCTGTGACTCATTTTCTTCAACCCAAGCCAGCATATCGTCCCAAGATTTTATTTCAAGGTAACGCTCAATAGAACAACCTAACCAAACTGGCTCTAACCAATCATTCTTAAATTGAGTCATAATTGCATGAGCTCTTGTAATATCTTTTAATGTAGGCGCGCACATAACACCACCTGGTACCATATAACTAGAGTGAGGCCATTGTCCTCCAAATAGAGCGTAAACTTGAACTGGTAATCCACTTGCCGTTAAACCGATTTGAAAGGTTTCCCCAACATATGCTGACCATCTTTTTACTACTTCTTCATATAATGGGTGATTTGCATATTTTTTATTTGCTAAATCTGTAGCAAAAATTGCATAAAACCATCTTGGAATACTTTGGATTGTTTCCGTAGCTTGACCGATAGCTCTTAAAAGAAGTGCATTTGGTGTTAATTTAGTTCCCCATGCAGTATCTAATGCAGATGATGCACAATATAAATGTGACCCTCCACAAATTCCGCATATACGAGGTGTTACTATAAGACCCGATTGAGGATCTTTACCTTCCATTATTTTCTCAAAGCCTCTAAACATTGCTGCTTGAGTATGAGCGCGTGTCACTTTTCCGTTATCGATATAAACTTTGACATCTAAATCGCCTTCAACACGTCCTACAGGTGATATATTTAATTCTTTTACTGACATTTTGCAGCTTTGTTTTATTGTTATTTAGAAGTTTCTGTTACACGTTTATTTTTTGGCATTACTTTTTGAAAACCTGCTTCCATATAGTAAGCTAATTTTGTTCTTCCTGTTGGAACTTCTTTAGGGAATACACCTAAATGTTTCATTGTTTTAAACACACTTCCTTTCATTAAATCGTTGTGCGGGAAACCAGGCTCTGTACATCCCAAACAAGGATGGTTAGAACGTGTTTTACTTGATTGACGATTCCAAAGTATATTATTACAGCTTGCTCTAGTCATTGGTCCACGACATCCTACCTCATAGAAGAGGCATCCGCCTCGCTTACCAAAGTTTCCGTCTACTTTTTGAGCAAAATTGGTTACATTAGTACAACCATCTTGAACAAAATCTGTAAAGAATGTTTTAGGTCTATGATAATCATCAATTAATATATCTCCTATTCTTCCAACAGAAATCGCGACTAGAATTTGAGTAATCCAATCTGGATGCGCTGGGCAGCCAGGAATGTTTATAACTGGTAAACCACCTTTAGACACATAGTCATGTCCTAAAAAGCCGCCTTTTTTCTTTTTGTGAAATTGTAAACCAGTAGATTCACTAGGATTTGGTGCTACCGCAGGAATCCCTCCCCAAGTTGCACAATCTCCAATAGCTACAACGTAACCTGCTACTTCCGACAATTCTTTAATCCAATCCATCATTGGCCGGTCGGCAAAATAATTCATTGTACCGGTATTATCTGGACCTTGAATTAAAGAACCCTCATATACAAGTATGTCCATTTGGACTTTTCCTGTAAGTATGTCTTTTAATAAATCTTGTACTTGATCGCCTATTTGCAATCCTGTGGTAGGATGCCAAAGGATATTTAAACCAAAGTCAGTAATTAACTCTACAACTGTTGGTTCTTCTGCATTTAAGAAAGACATAGTGTTACCACTGCAAGCTCCTCCTTGTAACCATAAAACGTTTGCCATGAAATAATTAGTTTTAGTTAGTTATACAAAATAATATGGTTTAAATTAATGTGAATTATTCATTTTTTTCGATTTAAATAGAAAAAACACTAAAAAAATGATTTATTTATTTTTATTCTAAATAATTGAGTAATACTCTTTATTGAATTATAGTCTTATATGAAAATTTACTAGAAAATGAAATTTAGTGTATGAGAGTACACTTAGTCAGTTGTGAAAATTTCAGTAATCTATATCAATTGGGAGTCTAAAATTGTGATTATTTTCAAGTTTTGAGGTTTAGGAATGCAAGGCATGAATCTCTTGTTGCAATGTAAAAGTTGAAAATATTGTTTTTATTAATACAGAAAGACCACGTTTTTCGATTTTAGGGTCGGTGCTCGTAATCTACAGGTGGAATTTTTATTGGGAATATATTATATTTAGCATATCAAATGTAACTAGTGTATTATATTTTTTTTAAGAACCCCTTCTCTCAAATTAAATTATGATAAAAGCCAAGATTCATGATAGGGAAAAAGAAAGATTAGCTCTGCTTAATTCATATTCCATCTTAGATACTTTACCTGAAAAAGATTATGATAACCTTACCAAGCTTGCCGCTGAAATTTGTCAGACGCCGATTTCATTGATTACTTTACTTGATGATAAACGACAATGGTTTAAATCTCATTACGGACTAGAATTATCTGAAACACCTATTGAAGATGCTTTTTGTGCACATGCGATAAACGGTGATGATCTTATTTTTATTACCGAAGATGCAAGAGAAGATGAGCGTTTTTATAACAACCCGTTAGTTACCGGTGACCCTAATATTGTTTTTTATGCGGGTATTCCTTTAAAAAACGCTAGTGGATTTTCTTTGGGAACCTTATGTGTTATAGATAACAAGCCTAGGAAATTAACGGAGAGTCAGAAAGAATCTCTCAATATTTTATCCGAACAGGTCATTAATTTACTGGAGCTTAGAAAAAATAAGCTTGAACTGGAACGCACACATAGAAAACTGAAGAAATTCTCTAAAAAACTAGAAAAAAAGGTTTTTCAGCGTACTAATCAGCTAGAAATCAAGACAATTAAATTAGAGTTGATGATTAATGATTTGGCTTCATTCAATCATATTTGTAGTCATGACCTTCAAGAACCGTTGCGTAAAATTCAAATGTTCATATCTCAAATCAGTGATACTGAATTCAATAATTTATCTGAATCGGGTAAACATAAATTGGAACGTATTGACTTATCAGCAGCACGTATGCGTAATCTAATTCAAGATTTAATGGCATATGGTGCGACTGAAACCATAGATAATAGTTTAACCACGGTTTCTTTAAAAAAGCTAGTTTTAGATGTAAAAGATGTATTAAGCGAAGAGCTTAAAGAACATAAAACCGTTCTTAAGATTTCTAAAGATTGTGAGATTACGGTTCGGCCAATTCAGTTTAAGCAACTGCTATTTAATTTGTTTACCAATGCTATAAAATACAGTAAAAAGAAAGAAAATCCTACTATTAAAGTTAGCTGTAAAACAGTTTCTGGCATAGATTATCCGGAGTTGGAATTGTGTGAAAATACACAATATTCTCGAATTGAGGTATCTGATAATGGTATTGGATTTGATCAGAAATATGAAAGCAAGGTTTTTGAAATTTTTCAACGCTTACATAGCGATGAAGAATACCAAGGTACCGGTATCGGGCTTGCCATAGTTAAACGAATTGTAACAACCCATAATGGTCGAATTCGTGTTGAAAGTAGTTTGGGAAATGGCGCTAAGTTTATAATTTTTATTCCCTTAGCAAATTAAATCGATTTAAAATAATCATTTACCTTCGTTATATGCTGTTCTTTAGATGCGACACTTAACCAACTTGCTTGGAATGCATTGATAGCCAATTGCTGTATTTGATCTACACTTAAATTAAGGGCTTTTGCGGTCTGATAATAATTTTCGTTCATATACCCACCAAAATAGGCAGGATCGTCTGAATGTATAGTGGCAACAATTCCTTTATCCAGCATTTTTGCAACCGGATGTTCGTCCATCTTCTGAATTACTTTTAGGGCAATATTACTGGTAGGGCAGAGGGTCAATGCTATTTTTTCCTCAACTAATCTTTTAACTAAGGCATCGTCTGTTAGACAGCGATTTCCATGGTCAATACGTTCTACCTTTAAAATGTCTAAAGCTTCCCAAATGTATTCAGCCGGACCTTCCTCTCCTGCGTGAGCAACTAATTTATATCCCTCCGCTGCAGATGCTTTAAACACTTCTTTGAACTTACTTGGCGGATTTCCAATTTCCGATGAATCTAATCCCACTCCGTCTATGACTTCTTTGAACGGAAGAGAGGATTTAAGAGTGTCAAAAGCAGAGTTTTCACTTAAATGACGCAAGTAGCTCATAATCAATTTGTATGATATGTTCAACTCGCTTTTACCTTTTTCTAAAGCACGATGAATTCCGTTGATAACAACATCAAACGCTACACCGCGCTCTGTATGGGTCTGTGGGTCAAAAAACACCTCTACATGAACTACATTTTCACTATGTACTTTAGTCAAATATGCCCAGGTCAAATCAAAGAAATCCTGTTCATTCAACAATACTTGGGCACCTGCATAATAGATATCTAAAAACTCTTGAAGGTTATTGAATTTGTACGCTTCTTTAATCGACGCGATAGAATCATAAGGTAAAACGATATTATTTCTCTTTGCAATCTGAAACATCAATTCTGGTTCAAAGCTACCTTCTAAATGTAAATGAAGTTCTGCCTTTGGGATACCTTGAATTATGCTTTGAAGTTTTGATGATTTCATTTGCAAGGGATTTAGATACTATACTTTAACAAGTAGTCTTGATATTTTGATAAACTTACTCAATATACTTGATTTTTAGAGATAACATAAAGAATAGCGCTAATAATCTTGAAACATAGTTGAACGTAGTGGTTTGTTTCTATTCGATTGCGTAGCCAATGCATATTTCTGTTTCATTTTTTTCTTAATCTTGGTATACTTGTCTTATTCAATATACTTGAACTAAAAGCTTTTAATTCTGCTAGTTCACTAGAAATATGCTGGTTTTACATTGTGATCGGTTAATTCTAAAACAAAATTATCAAGGAATACTCGAATATGTCATATACTCACATGGCACGGTTAGATTTCATATAGCGGCCTGATATGTAGTTTTTTTTTCTTCATTTAAGTGTCGTCGATAAAAAATGTTCCCTTATCCTACGCCTTTATGTGATCTGTCATAGCGCTGTGATGATGTTGCATATCCCTTTGTGCGGGAATCGAGGTACGAGATGTAGCGCATAGGGTCGACGTAGGAGAATGCAACATCATCGTTTATGTATATGGAAAGTTGCGTGTTTGTGTGCGAAGATTTTCCGAAGGAAAATCAGAAGAGCTAGCAAACAAAGCAACTAACATTGGTTAAGCACAAAACAGCAATTTTTTATATACTGTGTTGGCAATAGTTATTTTATATTCAACCTTTAAGTTTTAGTCCATTAAACGAACTTTTAATCATTTCCCATAGCATTCCAGCTGATTCTGGTGGAATGCCTAATGTCATAATTAAACTTGCTATAGTTCCAATGAACAAAGATTTCCAATCGAACTTTTTCAAATCATCAACTTTGGTGTCCAATTCATCCAATTTATGCTCAATAATTTTTAGTGCGTCGGCAGAAATATCTAATGTTTTTACTCTTTTCTTAATATACTTAAGACTTTGCCTTATTGATTCTTTTTCATTCTTTGAAAATGACTTATTTAAATCATCATAATCTGTGTTTAAATAATTCTCGTTCTCGAATGTTTCCCAACCATTTGGTGTGTTTAATTCAGAACTTATTTGTTTTGACCATAACTTAAAACGATTTATTACTCCGTCCCATTTCGTAACACTTGTTCCTGCATTTGTGTTATCAATCGATTGTGTTGTGATTTGATATTGGTCTTTATCCTTTTTTATAATATTAAAAGAAAAATAATCAAACTTAAATTTAATCTTAAACTCCTGATAGCTACCTGAAGCTTCAAAATCAAGTAAATTAAGTTCATTTTCATTAAATATACTTGAAAGTTCTTTCTTTTGCTGATTTGTTATTCTCATTCTGGTTAATTATTGCCAACGCAGCGCTATGTGTAGTCCGCGATATTTTATGGAAATATAGTGAAAACCTTTTTTGGTTTTCGACGTTATCGGGAATAAAATGGCGCGGTCCAGATTACATATAGCGACCTGATATGTTGGGTTGTTTTCTTCCGTTAAGCGTCGTGGTCAAAAAAAGTTCCCTTATCCTACGGCCTTATGTGATCTGTCATAGCGCT
>Ga0209344_10002833_pt1 | contig 18374 bp, 18 predicted proteins | sample Cruoilmetagenom6_FD_187293 | JGI IMG/M metagenome (GOLD analysis project Ga0209344, IMG submission 187293) | Oil polluted marine microbial communities from Coal Oil Point, Santa Barbara, California, USA - Santa Barbara Oil Seep Sample 6 (SPAdes)... | ecosystem: Environmental > Aquatic > Marine... | reverse complement strand
TATAGACTTGCCCATAAACAGTTCGGAAGGCATTTTGTACTTCAAGGAATTGGCCAAAAAAATTATGGACCCCAATAACATAAGGGACTACAATCAGGGTATTATGGAATTTGGGGCCCTGCAATGCACTCCGCAGAGTCCGGATTGTGGCCAATGTCCCTTGCAAAGTGGCTGTGTTGCCTTTGCGGCCAATAAAGTAGGTGTACTGCCGGTAAAAATAAAAAAGAACAAGATCCGCAAACGTTATTTTAATTACCTGGTATTGGTAGACGAAGACGGGCAAACTTTATTGCAGCAGCGCAAAGGAAAGGGAATTTGGCAAAATTTATATGAATTTCCTTTAATGGAAACCGAAAAGTATATTGGCCAGGGAGAAGTTGAAGGGAATTTAAAGGAATTGGTAGCCTTGGAGGAGCCCTCGGAAATTTACCTTTATAATAAAAGTGAAATAGTTCATAAACTTTCACACCAACATTTGCATACTAGGTTTTGGATCATCACCTTTGAATCCAAACTTGAGAATGGCATACAAATAGCTGAACTTCATAAATATCCTGTTCCAGTTTTAATTGCAGATTTTATAAAAACGTTTAAAATTTAGTACTTTTGAACTTTACTTTGAGTTATGAGCGGAACACTAAATAAGGTAATGCTGATCGGGCATTTGGGAGATGAGGTTAAAATTCACTTTTTTGAAGGTGGTAACTGTATAGGGAGATTCCCATTGGCTACCAATGAGACCTATACCAATAAGCAGACTGGGGAAAGGGTAACCAACACGGATTGGCATAATATTGTGGTGCGGAACAAGGCCGCTGAAATCTGCGAAAAATACCTGAGTAAAGGGGATAAGATTTATGTGGAGGGCCGACTTAAAAACCGTCAATGGCAAGGGGAAGATGGCAATACCAGATATACAACCGAGGTGCATGTTCAGGATTTTACTTTCTTGACCACGAAAAAAGAAAGTATGGCCAACGCCCAATCAAGTAGCCAAAATCAACCACAGCAGGGTGCATCTGCCACAACAAATAAGGCCAATGAGCCGTTAAGTAACAACGGAGCTGAAGAGGAAGATGATTTACCATTCTAATCTAATTAAATTTAAAAACTGACTATTGGACCCAGACCCCCTTAGTTTATTATTGAATTTTATTGCAATCGATAGCGGTTTTGCTTTTAAAATCGCATTCCTTTTTATTTTGTTGTCTTTTTCCGCCCTTATTTCCGGGGCCGAAGTCGCTTTTTTTGGACTATCCCAAACCGATGTCAACGGGATAGGGGAAAAAAAGACGGCCAAAGGGAAAATCATAGTTACACTTCTGGATCGTCCCAAAAAACTCTTGGCAACTATTTTAATTGCAAACAATGCCATAAATATTGGCGTGGTATTGTTGTTCAATAATATTGGCGACACCATTTTCTCTAACATTACCTATGTTATCTTGGGACTTGTGCCGGTACGCTTTCTTTTGGAAGTAGTAGTGGTTACCTTCTTAATATTGATGTTTGGGGAGATTTTACCCAAAGTATACGCAAACCGCAATAGATTTACCTTTGCCTTTTTTATGGCTTTTCCATTAAAGGTCTTGGATTTTCTATTTTCGCCTTTAAGTTTACCGATGAGGTCGGCAACCATATACCTTTACAATAAATTGGGCAAACAGAAATCCAATCTTAATGTAGGCCATTTGTCCCAGGCCTTGGAACTCACTTCGGAGGGCGATACCACGGTAGAAGAACAAAAAATACTGGAGGGGATCGTTTCCTTTGGAAATACCGATACCAAACAGGTGATGCGCCCAAGAATTGATATTTTTGCCCTTAATGAGGAAATGAAATTTACGGAAGTCTTGGCGGAGATAAAAACCCATGGGTATTCCAGAATACCGGTTTTTTCCCAAAATATGGACAACGTGTTGGGCGTACTTTATGTTAAGGACCTCCTGCCTTACATCGATCGAAAAACCTTTAATTGGATGTCCCTGATCAGGGAGCCCTATTTTGTTCCCGAGAACAAAAAATTGGACAATTTGTTGCTGGATTTCCAGTCTAAAAAAAATCATTTGGCCATTGTGGTGGATGAATATGGCGGCACTTCCGGAATAGTGACCCTTGAAGACATTATAGAGGAAATAGTAGGGGATATTAGTGATGAGTTTGACGATGAGGACCTAATTTTCTCTAAGCTGGACGATTTTAACTATGTCTTTGATGGCAAAACAGCTTTGAAGGATTTTTATAGGGTAGCCAAGATTGAGGATGAGGATGATTTTGAGGAGAAAAAAGGGGAATCTGAAACGGTTGCAGGTTTTGTCCTGGAAATAGCCGGAAGCTTTCCCAAAAGAGGCGAAGTGGTAAGGTTTAAGGATTATCAGTTTGTTGTGGAGAGCCTGGATAAAAAACGTTTGAAACAAATAAAAATTACATTGCCACATGAAGCATAATCCCGTACTTCTTATTTTTTTGCTATGTCTTGTGTCGGCCTGTAAGGACGATGTTTTGCCCAAACCAAAGGCTATGCTTAGATTGGAATACCCTTCAGGAAAGGAAGGGATGTTGGAAACAGAACACTTTTCTGTCAAGTACAATGAAATGGCCAGGTTAAAATCCGAGTCCAATACTTCCTTTACATTGGACTACCCCCTTATGAAAGGCTCTATTTTTATTAATTATAAGGCAGTGAAGGGCAATTTGGACAAACTGCTTACCGATGCCCAAAAACTGAGCTACGAGCATGTTGTAAAGGCCGACGGCATTTATGAGGAACCTGTGGTCAATGAACCCCATAAGGTTTATGGAATGTATTACGAAGTAAAGGGTAATGCAGCCTCCCAATCCCAGTTTTATGTAACGGATAGTACAAAACACTTTGTAACCGGGTCATTGTATTTTTATGCCAAGCCGAATTATGACTCTATTTTGCCTGCAGCAGTACACCTTCAAAAGGATATTCGCAAAATTATTGAATCATTACGTTGGAAGGGATAGCAATCCCCTAATTGTCTTTCAATAATTCTTCTGCCTGCCCAATGCTGGAATTTATTTGATCCTTAAGGGCTTTCACCTTTGACTCTTCCTCATCCAGCCATTTTTGTTTTTCTTCCGTCAATGCTTTTCCGTTGAGTATTTCGTCGCCATCAAAACGATCGCCAAAACCCTTCATCCAGTCCATCATAGCTTTGTGTGCCACCTTTAATTCCTCCCTGGCAGCTACATAGTCGTCAGAAGAGGCATCATTAGTAATTTTTTCGTCCAATTGCGACACTAATTTACCTATGGTCCCCATTTTGGGCATTACCTCATCATGAATGGCCATTACGTTTTTCATCTGTGAATTATCATTGTTTTGATCTTTACAGGAGTAGGCTACCGCAATTAGAACGGATAGCATAAGGATTAATTTTTTTTTTGTCATCGGGTAAGGTTTATTGCTGTTACAGCTGGCCAAAGAAGCCTGTTAAGTTAATATTTAATGGGGCCAATTGTTTTTCACATGGTCCAGATCAGTACATTTTAGGTTGCCAAAGATACTGAATTATGAACGTTTTATAAACGATTTAAATACCATTCCCATGAAAATTGAAGGGGTTTGTGTTGCATACTGTATCTGTTGCTATGTAATGGATCCAATAACCGTCCATATTCCTATTGATCCTAAATTTATTAGTGAAACTCAATTTTGAGAAGTCTGTAAGGCGCACTTAAAATTGTAAGTTGAACTAATCCCGCCCTTTTCGGCGGGATCCAGGTCCACTACCTTTTATTTTATGGACGCCTTTTTTGAATAGCCGGGCTAGGGAAAAAAATTCAGCGGAACATGGGTTAATGTCCTGTCCGGGGATAAGCCGTAGATAAGCCATAGATAAGCCGTATATAGGCCGTATATGAAAATAGGGAAAAACAGGCTAGATCCATCCCTTTTTGGCGCGCTAAAATAGCTCCGTTTCAAGACACTTTTTACCTTTCATGGACGTCAAAATACGCTCCGGGATCCCTTGCGGAAAACGAAGCCAAAATGCAGTGTCTTTATTAGTGAAACTCAATTTTGAGAAGTCTGTAAGGCGCACTTAAAATTGCAAGTTGAACTAATCCCGCCCTTTTCGGCGGGATCCAGGTCCACTACCTCGACCTTGGGGTCGATTCCTTTTATTAGTGAAACTCAATTTTGGGAAGTCTGTAAGGCGCACTTAAAATTGCAAGTTGAACTAATCCCGCCCTTTTCGGCGGAATCCGGGAAATTTGGGTACTATTATCCGTCTTTGCGATTGGTTTCATAGGCAAATGTGGGCATTCAAATAATTCCATGTTAATTTTCGTGTATAAATCATTAAAATTCTGTAAATTAAATCCATAACCTAAAAATTCTATACAATGAAACAATTTGCACTTCCTATTAGGTTTGGCATAGCTGTTAGCGGCTCATTAATTGCCTATTTCTTGTTACTGTCCCTTTTTAACCTCCACACCAATATTTTTTATAGTCTTTTTAATGGTGTAATAACGGGATTCGGAATATATGAGGCCATTAAATACTTTAGGGTCAAGGAAGGGCCTTCCTTTAATTATGGCACAGGTTTTACTGCGGGGATTGTTACCGGGTTTGTGGGTACATTGATTTTCACCATTTTTTTTGCCTTTTATGCTACGGAGATAAATCTGGGGTTTTTGGAGGAGCTCTCCACGGTTTGGTTCAGGGATTATAATACTTCAGAGGGCATTGTGTTCTTTACTGTTGCCATCATGGGCTTTGCAACTTCCTTGGTATTGACCCTTTCATTTATGCAATTATTCAAGACCTCCAACAACCTCAAAAGGAAATCGGTTTAAAAATCTTAAAAATCACTTGTGGATTAAGGATTTAGGAGTATATTTGCACCCGCCTAAGTAAATATTAGGCTTGTTCTTAAATTTTATAAATAACACAAGCTATGTACGCAATTGTAGAGATAGCAGGGCAGCAATTTAAAGTTGCGAAAGACCAAAAAGTGTATGTTCACCGTTTGCAAGACGAAGAAGGTAGCAAAGTAACCTTTGATAACGTTCTTTTGTTGGAAGATGGTAGTAACATTACAATTGGCGCCCCAGCTATAGACGGAGCCGCTGTTGAGGCTAAAGTCATTAAGCACCTAAAAGGTGATAAGGTAATTGTCTTTAAAAAGAAAAGACGTAAGGGTTACAAAAAGAAAAACGGTCACCGTCAATATTTGACCGAATTGGTAATAGAAGGTATCATTACCTCTGGAGCCAAAAAATCCGAGAAGAAGGCGCAACCAAAAAAAGAAGCCAAGCCTGTCGCTAAAAAAGCAGCGGTAAAGGCGGAAGCTCCAAAGAAGGTGGAAGCTAAAGCTACCGAGGATTTGAGTAAAAACACGGTTGCTGAGTTAAGGGAATTGGCAAAAGCTAAGGGAGTTGAAGGTTATTCTTCAATGAAAAAAGCAGAATTAATTGCCGCTTTAAGTTAATAACAAGAATAAAAACTATATATCATGGCACATAAGAAAGGTGTAGGTAGTTCTAAAAACGGTAGGGAATCAGAATCAAAACGCTTGGGCGTTAAGATTTATGGTGGACAAGCTGCCATTGCAGGAAACATCATTGTAAGACAACGTGGTACCAGGCATAACCCAGGTGAGAATGTTTACGCTGGAAAAGATCATACTTTGCATGCAAAGGTAGATGGTCTTGTAAAGTTCCAAAAGAAAGCTGGAGGTAAATCTTATGTTTCTATTGAACCATTTGAAGCCTAAAAAGAAAATCTTTTAAGATTTAGGAACCCTCTTTGGAAACAAAGAGGGTTTTTTGTTTTACTTATTTAAAGATATTTTTTAGTCTTTGCTGGATGTGCAATTATGATTTATTACGTCCCATGGCGACTTTTTGCATTTTTAATCGTCCCTAGGCTGTTAAATCCTACCAGGGCTGGCTCCGAAAGTTGTTCAGCTTTGCATATGATACGGTTTCCGATAAATAATCCACAAGGTTGTAGTTGGGGATGGGTAAAATACTTTCCAATAGGCGCGTATCCCATTCATTGGGTTTAGAGGTCATATAAGGGTGTAAGTGCAGCCCAATGGTCTTATAGTAATACTCTTCCAATTTTGAGGAAAATCCTGTTGAGGTATTAATTTGATTCTCGGTAAAACTAAAATTAGAGAAACCTACGACCTTTAAAATTTTGGAAATGCCTTTTTTCATATTCGTCTCTTTGGAGTTAACAATGTTCAATTGTTGAATTTCAGTAGAAATTACCATGGCTATTACCTGGGCTGCATAGTCTGTAGGAATAATATTTAAGCCTGTAGCCGTATTGGTGGTAATACGTATGGCATCCATGGAATTGCTATTGTGAAAAAACTTGGCAAAAAGGTAAAAAACCATGTATTTTGATATAAAATAATGTGGGCTCTCATTAATATTTCCCCCCAGAACGCTGGGCCGCAATATTTGAATGGGAATATTGTTTTCTTCCCCGGCTTTTAATAGGAATTTCTCAGAAGCGTGTTTGGAGGCTTCGTAATGGTTGCGATAGTCGCCATTTTTTATTTGGGTATAATCATTGTGCATTATTCCGGCCATATTTCCTGCCGCAAATGCAGTACTAATAAAAACGAATTTTACAATGCTACTGCGGTATGCATTGAATATTTCTTTGGTAAACTCTAAATTTTGACTGAATATTTCCTCTTTGGCGGCGGGATCCGTAGATAAATTGACGAGCCCGGCCGAGTGTATAAAATAATCCAATTTGGTGTTTCCTAGAAAGGACGTAGGATTTAATAATTCTTCCGCATCTACCGTGACTATTTTTTTTAAGACATCGGCAAGGTTCTTCTTTACAAAATCTGTTGCGAATTCACTGGTTACTACATTTTTGATACGTTGTTCAGGGCTAACCGTAGTTTTCTTGCGTACAGGAAGATAAATGGTTTCAATACTTTGAAAGCGAAGCTCCAAAATAGAAAATAATACTCTAGAACCTAAGGTTCCGGTTGCTCCGGTTATGAGTATGTTCATTAGGTTGGTGTAGGAATTAAAAAATCAAAATCCTTATCTCTTTGACTGTGATAAGGATTTTGGTTTTGTATTAAAATAGTTTTTGGAATCTTCCAAATGGGATTGCAATTAGTACCTGTAATAGTCGGGCTTAAATGGTCCCTGAACGGTTACCCCAATATATTCAGCCTGTTCCGGTCTTAAAGTTTCCAATTCTACTCCCAATCGGGATAGGTGCAACGCTGCTACTTTTTCATCCAAATGTTTTGGAAGCATATACACATCATTCTTGTATTTGTCACTATGGTTCCAAAGTTCCATTTGAGCTAAGGTTTGGTTGGTGAACGAGTTGCTCATTACAAAACTTGGATGTCCGGTAGCACATCCCAAGTTTACCAATCTACCTTCGGCCAAAACAATTATATCCTTTCCGTCAAGCGTGTATTTATCTACTTGTGGTTTTATTTCATCCTTGGTATGTCCGTAATTTTTGTTCAACCAAGCCATGTCTATTTCATTGTCGAAATGGCCAATATTACAAACGATGATTTTGTCCTTCATCGCTTTAAAATGCTGCGACTGTATAATATCCTTATTTCCAGTAGTGGTTATTACGATATCTGCATTTCCAATGACAGTATCCATTCTCTTTACCTCAAATCCGTCCATTGCTGCCTGAAGGGCACAAATAGGATCAATTTCGGTAACCGTAACAATGGAACCTGCACCTTTGAAAGAAGCTGCCGTGCCCTTCCCTACATCGCCATAACCTGCAACTACAACCCTTTTGCCCGCAAGCATGGTATCTGTAGCCCTTCTAATAGCGTCTACTGCACTTTCCCTACAACCGTATTTGTTGTCGAATTTGGATTTGGTAACAGAATCGTTGACATTAATGGCCGGCATTGGTAAGGTTCCCTTTTTTACCCTCTCATATAATCTATGGACACCAGTGGTAGTCTCTTCGGAAAGGCCCTTGATACCTGAAGCCAATTCTGGGTATTTGTCCAATACCATATTGGTAAGGTCGCCGCCGTCATCCAAGATCATGTTTAAGGGTTGGCGATCTTCACCGAAAAATAAGGTCTGTTCAATGGCCCAATTAAATTCTTCTTCGCTCATTCCCTTCCAGGCATAAACGGGTACTCCGGCTGCCGCAATAGCAGCAGCCGCCTGATCTTGGGTAGAGAAAATATTACAGGAACTCCAAGTTACATCTGCGCCCAAAGCGACTAAAGTCTCAATAAGCACCGCTGTTTGTATGGTCATATGCAAACACCCGGCTATACGGGCGCCTTTAAGGGGCTGTTCTTTTCCGTATTCTTCCCTTAAGGACATTAGGCCTGGCATTTCGGCTTCCGCAAGTTCAATTTCTTTTCTTCCCCATTTGGCTAAGCCAATATCTTTTACCTTATAGGGTATGTATGGAATGGTTTTAGTACTCATAAACTTTTTTGTTATTGTTAATTGTTCGTATTCGTCTTCAAATAAACTGGAGGATTGGATTAAAAATAATATAAATGAAGAATATCTTCGATTAGCCTATTCCTTCTCCTTTTTTATTTTTATTTTAGTAATAGAACAATTTTCTTATAATTTGCATTTGCAAAGGTAGTAATAACTTAAATAATCTAATGCCTCTTTATAAAACAATAACCGTTGGAGACAACTCCAAGCTCTTGATTTGGAAGGTTGAAGAAACGGAAACCCAGCTTTCTGAAGGAATTGTACTAACGCCCCATTGCCAAAAACGTATGATGGGAATGAAGTCCGAATTGCACAGAAGGGGGTTTTTGAGCATTAGACATTTAATGGGGGTAGAGGGCTATGTGGATCATGATCTATTTTACGATGATGCCGGCAAACCCCATTTAACCGATGGCAAGTTCATCTCCATTACACATTCGCACGAATTCACTGGAATTATAATTTCGGATACCAAAGAGGTGGGAATCGATATTGAAATGCAACGTGAAAAAATTCTAAGGATAGCCAACAAGTATACTCCTTTGGAGGAGTATAAAACTGTTGCAAATGCAGAAGCCTTAATTAGAAAGCTTACCATTGTTTGGGGTGCCAAGGAATCCTTGTACAAGATATATGCACAACATGGACTAAGTTTTTTGCACCATATTGATATTACGGATTTTTCATTGTCGGACACGGAGACTACGGGCACCATTCTTTATAAGGGAAAAACCTCCCATTACGATATTAAATTTCTGGAATTCGAAGGTTATACCTGTGTGTACGCCGTTAAAAATTAGGGGTCTTTAAAATGCGCTGTTGGCGCTGTTTCCCAATCCAATATTGCAGCTTCTTTTTCTTGGGTTTGGTCAATTGTCCTATTTGGTAATCAATGTAATACATCTGCCAATTCGGAAATATTTTTTCTAGATAAATTCCAAGTCTTTTAATGGAAAAGTTAATTTTGTAAAAACTTGAAATCTGGACCTTAGTATTGTGGCAAGTACTTTGGGCGTAAAGACTTATAGGCAATACGATCAGCTATAAGAGCCGTTTTAACTGGAAATGGATCCTCATTGGAGTGGTTGGAAAAGAGTTGTATAATGTTGAAAATTGTTAAATCTGACCCGAGTAATTATGAGCCCCATTTTTGATTGGATTTTTGCCCAGTACCAGGACACTTCCACCCATTTGATAATTTTGGAAATGGTAGGGGTGTTTTTCGGATTTTTAAGTGTTTGGTACTCCATGCGCGAGAATATTTTGGTTTTCCCTACAGGAATCCTAAGCACAGGGCTGTTCGTTTATATTCTTTTGGTTTTTGGGTTATTGGGAGATATGTTGATCAATGCCTATTATTTTGCCATGAGTGTCTACGGATGGTATATTTGGACTAGAAAGATAGATGAGACCCATTTTATTCCCATAACAACAACGACTGCCCTGGAGAAAAAATGGTCAGCTGTTTTATTCGGGTCTACCGTTATATTCGTTGTTTTGGTATACGTAGTATTTGATAGGTTGGATAATTGGACAGCTTATGTGGATACCTTTACGACGGCTATATTCTTTGTAGGAATGTGGCTTATGGCTAAGAAAAAACTTGAAAATTGGGTATATTGGATCATTGGCGATGTAATATCGGTTCCATTATATCTTTATAAAGGACTTATATTTACATCTCTGCAATATTTATTGTTCACTATTATTGCGATTTTCGGATACCTTGCATGGAAGAAAAGTTTAAACAAGAGCCCTCAAGTATTGTTAAAGTAGTTTTATTTGGTCCCGAATCTACCGGGAAGACCACCTTGTCCCAAGAGTTGGCCACTCATTACAATACTGTTTGGGTACCTGAATATGCACGCGATTACCTTCAGAAAAAATGGGATAATGAGAAGAAAACCTGTGAACCCAAGGATTTATTGCCCATTGCAGAGGGCCAGATAAAATTGGAAAATTCCTTGACCAAAAAAGCAAATGAATTATTAATATGCGACACCGATCTTTTGGAGACCAAGGTATATTCCGAAGCTTATTATTTGGGGTACTGTGATCCAATTTTGGAAACTTACGCGCTACAGAATAGTTACGATATTTATTTTCTGACCTATATAGACATTCCGTGGGAAAAGGATGACTTAAGGGATAAACCCAATGATCGTGAACGAATGTTTCTATATTTCAAGGATACTTTGGAAAGATATAACAGGAATTTTATTATCTTAAAGGGTGATAAAAAAACAAGGCTTAGAACGGCCCGGAACTATATTAATCAATTACTGAGAAAATAATGGAATTAACGGAAGCAGACAAAAAACAATTAGAAAAAAAAGGTATTTCTAAGGAAAAAGTTCTTGGTCAAATTGAAACATTTAAGGAGGGTATTCCTTTTGTGAGATTGGAAAAGGCCGCAGTGGTATCCGATGGAATTTCTAAATTTTCGGAGGCTGAGGAGCAAAAGTTTATAAAGAAATTTGAGGAGGCAAAAAAGAAGAAATCCCTTCTGAAATTTGTGCCGGCTTCAGGTGCTGCATCCCGAATGTTCAAGGCTATGTTCAATTTTTTGGACACTTATGATCCCAAAGCTGAAAAATTTGACGCCTATTTGGACAGGACCAAGGATAAGGATGTTAAAGCCTTTTTTGATGGGTACAAAAAATTCGCATTTTATTCCCTTATTCAAAATCGTATAGCTGGTAGAACAAGCTCCAAGGATGAGGAAAAGTACTTTTTTGTGCAGGAGATGCTATTGTCGGAAGGCTTGAATTTCGGATTTTACCCAAAAGGACTTTTACCCTTTCATGACTATGGCCAATATACAGTTACGCCTTTCGAAGAACATTTAAAAGAGGCAGTTGCCTATGCACAGGTGAATAACGAGGCAAATCTACATTTTACCATTTCTGAGCAGCATGGAGAAATGTTTAACAAGGAATTTAAGACTGCCGGAGAGCGGGTGTCCAAGGATACCAAAACCTCCTTTACCGTAAATTACTCTTTCCAGAAACCTTCTACAGACACTATCGCGGTTACATTGGACAATAAGCCGTTCAGGAATTCCGATGGTTCACTGTTGTTTAGACCAGCTGGTCATGGCTCATTGATAGAGAACCTTAACGAGCAGGATGCGGATATTATTTTTATTAAGAATATCGATAATGTGGTGGTTCCCAGATTCTCCAACGAGGTTGCCAAAAGTAAAAAGATATTGGCCGGACTGCTTTTGGAATTACAAGGCAAAGCTTTTGAATATGCCAAAATATTGGATGGGGACAATTTAACTTCCGAAATTTTGGAAACTATAAAATTGTTTTTGGAACGGGATTTAAATGTTCGTTTTTCAGATAAATTCGGGGGGTTTAGTATTGGGCAGCAAATAGAAATTTTAAAGGATAAAATCAATCGTCCCATTCGCATTTGCGGTATGGTCAAGAATGAAGGCGAGCCTGGGGGCGGTCCATTTTGGATAAAGGATGCCCATGATCATATTTCATTACAAATCATTGAATCTGCACAAGTAGATATGGATAATCCTGAACAGGTTGAAATCCTAAAGAATTCTACCCATTTTAACCCGGTAGATTTGGTCTGTGGGGTCAGAAATTATAAGGGAGAGAAATATAATTTGCTCAATTTTGTAGATGCCAAGCAAGGATTCATTACGCAAAAAACCAAGGAGGGCAAGGACCTAAAGGCTTTGGAGCTTCCAGGTCTGTGGAACGGTGCCATGGCCTTTTGGAATACTATTTTTGTTGAGGTCCCCTTGGTGACCTTCAATCCTGTAAAAACGGTAAACGACCTTCAGAAACCTGCCCACCAGGTAAAATAGATTTGCGGTCAACATTTTGGATTATCATCCACTTTTTGTCTAGCTGGTTTTCCATTGTAAACATATATGAGGTATTGTACCCAAAAAGTGTATAATTTTTATACACTTTTTGGGATGCTATACATAATTATACATTCCCCATAGATGGCAACAATACCGTAAACATCTGATTTTAAACATATTGAAAATGTAATTGTTTAAATATATAAGTTGGCACAATTTTCCTTCTTTGTTCTGTGAGAAAAAAATTAGTATTTACACAAAACACAAGAGATATGAAAAACGATATGAAAAGCCTGGTTTTCGCCACAGCGTTGGCAATGGGAAGTCTAAGTCCAGTTTTGGCATCCCCTCCAATATTTCACGATGGGATTATGGAAGTAATAATTGCTCAAGAATTTACTGAAATAGACCTTGATCAATTGCCGGATACCATCAGAAAAGCCTTGGAAAAAGATCATGCAGGTGCTGTGATAAACAAGGCATATGTAAATGAGGAAGCTGAATATAAATTGGAGGTTACTTTTTCGGACGGAACCAATTCCGAATTATACGCTGATGCCGAAGGTAACTGGATTGATATGTAAGACGTTGAAAAAGAGAATTGTATAATTATGTTGGATTAAAAGGGCTACCGTAAGGTGGCCCTTTTGCGTTTATAAGGGAACCAGCGCCTCCAAACTCTTTAGTTTTATAGAGGAAGAAGGGTGTTACTGCTGCCAATTATAGTTTCCATTATAGTGATAACCTATGCTATATTAAGCTTATTGTGTTTTTAGGCCTATAAGGTTCTTTTCAAGTATTTTCAGGGTACTGCCCTCTCATTTACCCAATAGCGTAGGTGTGTATTTTTAACACAATTGAAAGGCTGTATACCCAGTATTACACAGTATCATTACTATAGTATTACTTCTTTAAGTTGTTGATAATGAGTTAAATGAAATGTTGTATTGATTTTGGTATCGTTTTTTCATTTGGTAATGGTATAATTATAAAATTGGAATCATGAGAAAGCTATTTTTTGGAATTGCATTATCAATAACAAGTTTAACCGCCTGTGCGCAGGAGAACAAAGTAGTAAAGGGGGCTGTTATGGAAATGAGCGTAGCCCAAGATAAGTTCTCCGAAATAAGTAGGGCAGAACTGCCCGAAGCAGTGATAAAGGCAATAGATACTTATTATCCTTCTGCTGTAATAGGTAGGGCCTACGTGAATAACTCCCAACAATTTAGGTTGGATATAACTTTGAAGGAAGGCAAGAGAGGTACTATATATGCAGATAAGGATGGGGATTGGATTGAAAGATAGTAAAGGTTTGTATAGATATTATTGGTATGACCAATGAAAAAAATGGGATCGTCTTAACGATTCCATTTTTTGTTTCGGGAACCTTAAAAGGCCAATTCCCATATTCAAATTAGCTCTATTTATTTGATTGACGGCTTTACGAAGGGGGTCACAGGCTTAAGAATTCTCTTTGTGGATTTAAACAGGATGTGGAAGACGGAGTGTTTAGTTTTTACCCAATAAAAAAGAACGATATACAAAATTACACAGGTCTTAATTTCTAGTGTATTTTGTAATCATTTAAAAAACAGTTGTTTGTGTTTAAATCTAGCGCGAATTTTATTTTGGTATCATATTTTCAATAGGTATAACAAGTTTAACTATTAAAATGAAAATCATGAAAAAATTATTTTTTGTAGCAGTATTATCATTCGGAAGTCTAACCGCATTTGCCAATGGCGGAGGGAACGTAGCTCTTGAAGCAACACAGACCGCAATAGCTCAGGACGACTTCTCTGAAATAGAGGCAAGTGATTTACCTGAAGCGGTTACAACAGCTGTTTCCAAGGAATATCCTTCTGGGACCATCAGTAAGGCTTATGTGAACAAGCAGGAGCAATATAAGTTGGAAGTAACCTTGGAGGACGGTACTACAGGAACCTTGTATGCAGATAAAGATGGTAACTGGATAGAACTATAGTAAAACCTGAATTATTTGTTTTGTATCAAGTAGGTTTGGTAAGAGGGGGATTGTTTTAAACAATCCCCCTTCTTTTTTATGAAAATTTTTAAAGGCAACTAACTTTCTTATGGTATTTTTACTATCCAATGTAAATTGTAAAAGAAAGGTATGCCCAAACTCCTTATCATTGAAGATGACGCCGCTTTTTGTCAAATGCTTCAAAAATTCCTGATTAGAAACGGATACGATGTAGACGTTAGTTTTACGGCACAGGATGCCAAAACCAAATTCAAGGCAAGCGCCTATAACCTAGTGCTGACAGATTTACGGCTCCCCAATTATGACGGGCTGCAATTGTTGTCCGATATCAAGGAGGTAAATCCAAAGACACAGGTTATTGTAATGACGGGTTATGCGGAGGTAGGTTCTGCCGTGGAGGCCATGAAAAAAGGGGCCTACGACTATATTTCGAAACCCTTTACTCCTGAGGAAATTTTAATGCAGATTAAAAGCGCCTTAAGCCAAGAGACCAAGCTGCAGCTGGATAATACCCCAAAAGAAAGCCTTAAGGTTGAAAGTGGAGAAGATGGGACCCAGGACCATAGGGTTGTCGTTGGCATAAGTGAGGCTTCCAAAAAATTGCACGAGTACATTAAGTTGGTGGCCCCAACGGACATGTCCGTTCTAATTACAGGGGAAAGTGGAACTGGAAAGGAAGTTACGGCAAGGGCCATTCACGACAATAGCAAACGGACGGCACACAATTTTGTGGCGGTAGACTGTGGAGCCATTCCCAAAGAAATAGCGACCAGTGAATTTTTTGGGCATGTTAAAGGTAGCTTTACCGGAGCCGTGGAGGATAAGAAGGGGCATTTTGAAGCCGCCAACGGTGGTACTTTGTTTTTGGATGAAATAGGGAATCTCTCTTATGAAAACCAAATACAGTTGTTAAGGGCCTTACAGGAAAGAAAAATTAAAAGAGTAGGCAGCAACAAGGAGATAGAGGTAGATATCCGAATTGTGACGGCCACTAACGAAGACTTGACAGAGGCTGTTGAAAACGGTAGTTTTAGGGAAGATCTTTTTCACAGGATCAACGAATTTTCTGTGGAAATACCTTCTTTGGAGGAACGTTATGAGGACCTGCCACTTTTCGCAGATTTCTTTTTGAGAAAGGCCAACCAATCCCTAGGAAAAAAGGTAAAAGGTTTTTCTGAGGATGTGGAGGATATATTTAAGCAATATCATTGGCCCGGAAATCTACGGGAATTACAGAATGTGATAAAAAGGGCGGTTTTGTTGACAAGCGGGGATTTGGTGGAGAAAGGTGCCCTGCCTAAAGAAGTATATCGGAGCAAGGAAAACAATGTCAAAGTTGATAACTTTTCCAAGGCGGATTATGAGAAGGAACAAATAGTAAAGGCCTTAAAGCAATCAAATTTCAATAAGTCCAAAGCGGCCAAATTGCTCCAGATTACGAGAAAAACGCTCTATAATAAAATTAATCACTATAATTTGGACTTGTAGTCAAATACGATTTAATGGCCAGGATCAATACGGTGGACTTATTAAGAAGGTCCCTGTAGGTCTGCTTTAGCACTTTAGGTGGTATTTGGCCTATTTCCAAAATTTCCAGTTGTTCCAAGATGGGAATAATTTCGGTACTATTCAATTGGCGGAACATAGGTAGCATTCGATGTGATATATTGTTGATCTGCCCGTAGTCCATAGCCTCTACCGCCCATTTCAATTTTTCCATATTGGTTTCGGTGTCGGTAATAAAGGTCCGTAAAACATCGGCTATTCCCTCCTCATCATCACCTAAAAAGGAGGAGATGACCCCCAAATGGAATAAGATGGAGCCGGAGGTAATATTCGGTTTGATCTTTTTCTCGGTATTTTGCTGAATCACCTTGGGAAACAAGGCGGAAATTACCTTTACCAAAGCTTCCTTGGTAAAGGGCTTTTGTAGTATATCCGTAAAACCTGCTTTATGATACTCCTCCTTGCCCAAATCCTTTCTGCCGGTCATGGCTACTACAGGTTGTCCGGCATAATGTGAATAGGTGCCGTTTTGTAACTCTCCCAAGACTTCAAAACCCGTAATGTTCGGCATTTGTATATCGGTCAAAACCATGTCGTAGGGCAGCTCCCCGCGTTTTGAAATTTCATAAAAATTATTGTAGATATGGGTTGCGAAACCCAAATGTTGACAGACTTCCTTGAGCAGTTTAAGCATAGCAGGGTCGTCATCAATGATAAGGAGGGCTAACTTGACCCTTGGGTTTATTTCAATTTTCGTGGGAGTATTCAAAGGTTTTGTTGATATTTCCAGTGGAATTTCAACCGAAAATGTACTTCCTTTATTCTCCTCGCTCTGAAGACTTATTGCTCCTCCCAAAAGTTCGGTGAGTTTCTTTGAGATAGTGAGTCCTAGTCCATAGCCACCATATTTCTTATCCATGTGGTCCTCCGCTTGGGTGAACTCTTTAAAAATGTGTTCTTGTTTCTCTTTTTTAATTCCTATGCCGGAATCTGCAACCTGAATTAAGATGTGGTAGTTCCCGTTTGCCTCGCTTATTACCTTAGCATCAATTTTTACGAAACCTTCATTGGTAAATTTATAGGCATTGCCGATAAGGTTGGTCAATATTTGTCTTATCCGAAAAGGATCCCCCAAAACGGGATTGTTCAATTTACCATCTATATTTACAATGAGTTCCAAGGGTTTCTTTAAATGAATTTCCTTGAGGTTTTCGGAAGTTTCACGGATAAGGTCCGAGAGTATAAATGCCGTCTTCTCTATTTTAATTTTTCCTGCCTCCAATTTGGAAAAATCCAATAGATCATTTACTAAGCTATCCACATATTTTGACGCGGATTTTACATTCTTTAAATAAGAAACCTGTTTGCCGGTAAGACCGGTACTTTCCATAAGTTCGGAATAACCGGTAATGGTATTTAGGGGGGTGCGAAGGTCATGGCTGACCGTAGAAATCAATTGCTCCCGACTCTTTAAAAGGGATTCTGAAAATTTCTTTTCCTTTTCCAATTGTTGCCTATATAACTGTACTTTCCAATAATCTTTGGTGATCAAAAAAGTAAAAAGTCCCACAATCGCTAAACCAAGTAAGCTTGCAAAACCTGCCACACGTAGGCTTCTTTTTAGGGCAGTTTGTTTTTTGAGGTTGTCATTATAGGATTTGGTGATTACTTCCTGTTCAAAGGCAGAAATAATACTTCTAAGCTGTTGTGAAATTTCCAGATCGGCCCTGCTTAATTGATATTCTTTCTGCGCTACCGAGCGGAGGTTTTTGGTGTTGCTCTGTTTGGCCTCGGCCAAAAGCGACTTGGATACTGTTAATACTGAATCTACCTGCTGTGAAACTTGAACGTTATTGGTGTCTTTTGGGACATTTTCACTAAGGTATTCGGCCCATTTTTTTATTGTATTCTGTGCATCCGGGGGCAGGTCCAAATAGTTGGGATTTAGGCTCTCCGGAGTTATTTTTCCAAGAGACTCCTCTATTTTACTGAATTCCTTTAAGGCATTGTCTATAGAATTGTTGGCTTCACTTTTTCTTTTTAATCTTAGGAGTTCGTTGCTGTTGAATACCTTTTTTTTAAGAAGTCCTTGAACACTATCCAGCATTCCTTTTTGATAGTCACTATCCGTTAGGAGTTTTAGCGAGTCTATGGTGACAAAAATGGAATCTATTTTTTGGGCATAGGCCGTAAAGCTTTTTGGGGTCTTTTTTTGGAGGGCCAATTTAGAGAGACTCTCCGCCTCATATAGGTCTGTAAGAAGGGAACCGGTTTTAAGTAATTTGGCATCGTTTTCCGTGGCGGTGTCCGTAGATACAAATACCTTTATTTCAGAAAATATAAAATAGGCCACTACAAGGGTCAAAATCCCGAGCATTAGGTAGCTGAACATGATTTTAAAGGTAAATTTGTTCTTTGTTTTATTCATTAATAATACCAGTTTTTACAGCTGTTATCCTAATGTACGGATTTCAAGTCCGGTTGGTCTATAAATAATAGTTAATTATTTATCTCTTTTTATTATGAAATTAGATTGGTGGTATGTAAATTTGCGCCCGTCTCAAA
>Ga0209344_10002831_pt1 | contig 18379 bp, 18 predicted proteins | sample Cruoilmetagenom6_FD_187293 | JGI IMG/M metagenome (GOLD analysis project Ga0209344, IMG submission 187293) | Oil polluted marine microbial communities from Coal Oil Point, Santa Barbara, California, USA - Santa Barbara Oil Seep Sample 6 (SPAdes)... | ecosystem: Environmental > Aquatic > Marine... | reverse complement strand
ATAGCAAACCAATCTTGGGTTTTTGTAATCTGCCATCAAGCGTCAATCCCCCTTCGGGGAAAATCGCCTGGGCGGCACCCCCCGCTGTCGCCATCTGAACGTAGCGCGACAAAACCGTTCGATAGAGGCCGCCACGCGCCTTTCTGCGAATAAAATAGGCCCCCATAGATTTGATTACCGGGGTAAGCGGCCAAACCCGGGCCCATTCACCAACCGCATAAGACAGAGCGGACGTTTGCGCCGCCAAGGTGGTGACAAGCACATAATCCATGTTGCTGCGGTGGTTCATGATAAAGATTATGGTTGCGTCTTTATCGATCCCCTCCAGAACTGCATTATTGTTCAGCCCCGTTCTCACGATGAAAAGTGTGCTGGCGAGCCAATGGGCAAGACGGGTGCCAAACCCAAAATAGGCAACAGCGCTAAAACTTGGAACGATCTCGCGGGCGTACCGGCGCGCCATTTGAAACGCAACATCTTCGCGGACATGGTTACGCCTGGCATACTCCACGATGGCTTGTGTCACATCGGGATCATAAATCAGCCGCTGGATCATGTCATGACGCCGGGCAAGCTTGAACGGTTCAATAGGTCGCTTGAGGCGTTTGTTCAAACGCGCAACAGCACGTTCAAACCTTCGGCGAAAAAACCAACGCACCGAGGGAAACAAGAAATGCGACGCAAAAGTCACGGCGGCAAAAGCCAGCAACAACGCCAGCGTCCACAGCGGCATTTCAATTGTCGATGTCATCCGTGCCCTCCGCACCGCGCCCGAACAGGACGGTATAAAGTCAAGAGCTGAGTGTCCACAACGCGAGGCACGGTGGCCGCCAAGTTTATCGGCAATACCAAGCGATCCAAACAGAATTCATTTCGACAAAGCAGCCAAAAAATAACGCGTGAAAGAGAAATGGCGGAAGGCCTCAAACCTGAGACTTGTTTTTGTGTAATTCGAAACCCAGTGAACCGGTTTGTTTCGTTCTACTATGACAAGATATTTTCAACATCAGATCTGACTTTGCCTGGGTTGCGACGCAAGATCGAGAGATGGGCAAGTCGCGCCAGAGGGAAAAAATTTAGGTTCGATAACGCACCCAATGCGGATATCGAAATTCATCGACGCAATTTTTGGGTTTGCTGGATGGGATCTAAGACCTTCTTGAAACGGACGTTCCAGAACACAGAAATGAGCACTATGACCATCAGTTTTCAATGATGGCACGTGCCAACGCCAATGGTTTTCCAGTCGCAGTTTTGGAAGATTTAGATGCCAGTTTCCCAAAAAAATTGAGGAACTTCCCCCGAAATCCAAACAAGCCTTGCTATCGCTTCCACCGATAGACGATTCTAAAAAACCGTATTCCGCTAAGGAAATTCTAACAGCGGAAATTCTTCTTCGAATACGCAACCTGTACAAAGATGACATCAAAATGTACTCGACTGTCGCGGACAAGTCTGACTCAAAGCGAAAAGTCATTGATGAACTGTCCCGTGATGTTGAGCTTGAGAAATAGCAGGGTTGACCTTTCGACAAGGTACCACAGCACAACAAGTGCAAACGACAAACGCATCTCTCTCGTCTAAGCACTTCAAAGAAACCCCAATCCCGTCGGTTTCATCCGTCCTCAACAGAAAATGCCGCGCTGCAGCGAATTGACAAAGGCAGAATATTCCATATACCCACAACACAACGTAAGAATATTGCGCAACCAATTCACCACGACCCACGAGGACCAGCCTATGCCGCATACGTCGAATGACCGAAAATCTGATCGTCCCTGGCTGATCCGGACATACGCGGGACATTCGACCGCTGAGGCGTCGAATGCGCTTTACCGCGCAAACCTTGCGAAAGGACAAACTGGTCTTTCGGTAGCCTTCGATCTTCCGACCCAAACAGGGTATGACAGCGATCACATTCTGGCGCGTGGCGAGGTGGGCAAAGTTGGCGTTCCGGTTTGTCATTTGGGTGATATGCGCACTTTGTTTCAGGACATTCCGTTGGAACAAATGAACACGTCGATGACGATCAACGCGACGGCGCCCTGGCTTTTGTCGCTGTATATTGCAGCCGCCGAAGAACAAGGTGCGGATGTTTCACAATTGCAGGGCACCGTTCAAAACGACCTGATCAAGGAATACCTGAGCCGCGGCACGTATATCTGCCCCCCCAAACCAAGCCTTAAAATGATTGGGGATGTGGCCGAGTATTGCTATACTAATGTGCCGAAATGGAACCCGATGAACGTGTGTTCCTATCACCTGCAAGAGGCGGGCGCGACGCCGGAACAGGAATTGGCCTTTGCTTTGGCGACAGCAATTGCCGTTTTGGACGAGTTGAAACCGCGTGTTCCGGCAGAAGATTTTCCAGCGCTTGCCGGGCGGATTTCATTCTTTGTGAATGCCGGCATCCGGTTCGTGACCGAAATGTGCAAAATGCGCGCTTTTGTTGATCTCTGGGACGAAATTTTACAGGAACGCTATGGTGTTGATGACCCGAAATTCCGCCGCTTCCGGTATGGGGTTCAGGTAAACTCACTCGGCCTGACTGAACAGCAGCCAGAAAACAACGTCTATCGTATTCTGATCGAGATGCTGGCCGTGACACTGTCAAAAAAGGCACGGGCACGCGCTGTGCAATTACCCGCGTGGAACGAGGCCCTTGGCCTGCCCCGCCCTTGGGACCAACAGTGGTCCATGCGGATGCAGCAAATCCTGGCGTATGAAACAGACCTGCTAGAGTTTGATGATCTGTTCGAAGGCAACGCGGCCGTTGATGCAAAGGTTGAAGCCTTGAAAGAAGAGGCACGTCATGAACTGTCCAATCTGGGCGGCATGGGCGGCGCTATTGGTGCGATTGATTACATGAAAGCCCGTTTGGTCGACAGCAACGCGGAACGCCTGAACCGCATTGAGCGCAACGAAACCGTTGTGGTCGGCGTGAACAAATGGACCCAAGGCGAAGCGTCACCTTTGATGACAGGCGACGGCGGCATCATGGTAGTGGACCCGGCGGTTGAAGCCGAACAAATCGGTCGCTTAGACGCATGGCGCGCCGAACGAGACGCCAGCGCGGTCAAAGCTGCCTTGGCGGAATTACGTGAAGCGGCGGCAAGTGGCGCGAACGTTATGCCCGCGTCAATCAAGGCGGCGCGCGCAGGTGTAACCACCGGCGAATGGGCCGCGCAAATGCGCACCGTGCATGGTGAATATCGCGGGCCAACGGGCGTATCCGCCAACCCATCGAACAAAACCGAAGGGTTGGACGACATTCGCGATGCAGTGAACACCGTGAGTGACCGTTTGGGTCGCCGCCTGAAGTTTCTCGTGGGCAAACCCGGTCTGGATGGCCATTCCAACGGTGCTGAACAGATTGCGTTCCGCGCGCGTGATTGCGGGATGGATATCGGGTACGACGGCATCCGCCTGACGCCAGAAGAAATCGTGAACGCAGCACTAGAAGACAACGCGCATGTTGTCGGGCTATCGATCCTGAGCGGGTCGCATATGCCGTTGGTAGAAGATTTGTTGGACCGAATGCGCGCGGCAGGTTTGGGCGATGTACCGGTTATTGTCGGTGGCATCATTCCGGATGACGACGCAAAGCGCTTGTTGGAAAAGGGTGTCGCGCGGGTCTACACACCGAAGGATTTTGAACTGAACACCATCATGATGGATATCGTCACACTCGCCGATCCACAGGCCGTCGCGGCGCAATAGTACTGTCCCGGAGATTCTTAACTGCAAAGGGATTAAGGGGCATTGCCCCTCTTGGCCGCTGGCCAATTCACCCCAAGGTATTTTCACCAAGAAAAAGCAAAACCTTTTGTTAACCATGCTTGGGTAGCGTGGTCAGGCGGTACAGGCTGAGGAGCCGATGACCGCCCAAGGAAAAGCCTCGGTTTTTCAGACAGGGCGCGGGATGAGGGATCATCTTACGCCCTGTTTTTTCTTGGCTTAAATACCTAATTCATTTCGAAATCTGCAGGGCACAGACGTTTGAATGTGAACAACTGCCCAACCCGATATTTTACCTGAGGCGTTCACAGTGTCACCGGGTTTTACATGGCTTCCGGCGGGCATTGAAATTTGTCTATGCCTTGCCCGTTTGGTGTGGTTTCTTAGGTGTGTTCCAGCAAAGGTAGTAACATGTCTGACGCCATCACGATCCGCCCTATTCAACCCGCCGACAACGCCGATTGGCGCAGGCTTTGGACCGCCTATCTGGAGTTTTATGAAAGCAGCGTTTCGGAAGATGTGTACGAAGCAACCTTTGAACGGCTGTGTTCGGACACACATCGGGATCAATGTGGGTTTCTGGCATTGCAGGGCAACACGCCCATCGGCCTTGTTCATTACATCTATCACGCGCACAACTGGCGGGTGGAGCCGGTGTGTTATCTTCAGGACCTTTACGCTGATCCATCTGTGCGCGGCACGGGCGTTGGTCGCAAACTGATCGAAGCGGTCTATGCCCAAGCAGACGCGGACGGTCGCCCGTCGGTCTATTGGATGACACAGGATTTCAACGCTGAGGCACGCAAATTGTATGATCGGATCGCAACCCTGACACCGTTTATCAAATACAGCCGTTAAAGCCCTATCGTACCGGTTTTAGTTTCTGGAGGGGAACAGCCCGTGGGTCACAACACACGCAATTTCGCCGGCACCCGGTGATGGAACATTCGGCAAGTTAAATGTAAATTTACCATCACCGCCGTAGACCGTGTACAAAAGCGAAAAGAGGGATTGGTTTTTTACAATTTGCAATTCCTGACCATTTGCTCGCATCATGTTTGCCGGGCAGGATTGCGCATTCACCGTGACGATCTGGGCCAAATACCAAGGAACTTGGTCCACCCAATCCGTTCCGGCCTCGCACCTAATTATCGATCCGGTTTTTGGTTGAACGCCGGGTGTTGTCTTGCGCCAATGCTGGGGGCAGAAATTGGCACCCGTACTCATGATCAACCCGGATGGCGCCGCGCTGAACGGCGGCGTGTCATCACGTGGCGGATACTGCCCAAACCAAGCCACCACGCACCAGCGCAACCCGGTGCGCTCATGATACAACAGGGTTTTATCCGGTCCGGGCAAATCCGGCAGGCCAAATGTTGTTCGGCCATCGCCCCCAAACAATGTCCCATAGAGTGAAAATAAATAGACACCGTGCGGTTGAATATCGAGCAGACGACCATCCGCCTCTGTGGTACCCCTCGGGCAAAAACTCGCCGCAGTCTGGATGATCTGCCCGAAGTAAAAGTCTTCGGAAGCTGCAGACGGCGTGGCGATACAGACCCCCGCAAGCGCAGCAATAGAACAAACTGCGCGGCGGCAGGATCGTTTCAGGGCGCGGGCCGTTTCGATCACAGTTCTGGTCATAGAGTAACCTTTCAAATCTACTTCCCCAGCGTAGAACGCGTTCCAAAAGGCCGGGGGCCTTGCATCAGAATTACGGTCTGGAAGGAAACACACCCTCTGTTACGACGCACGACAAATATCCGGCGCTTGTTCTTCGTCCTGGGATGAAGGGCATTTTGAAATTTTGACCTCTCGTGCCACCGTAAGCGTATTGGATCAGGGCATCGAGTGCTGGCCAAACATTCGTATCAAATCGTTTGCCATCTGCGGGAACCATGCCCGCGGCGCAATTGGACTCATCAGCAGCGACGATTTGGGCCAAATTCCAGCCAAAATCAATGTCAGCATTTGTTCCGGCCACGCAATTTGTGAGTTGCGGCGCGCCGGCTTGATTTGGCTGTATATCAGACGTTGCCTTGTGCCAGTTTTCAGGACAAAAATTGGTACCCGTTCTGATGATCAGGCCGGAATTTGATGCATCGGCCGGTGCCAAATTGCTTCTGGACGGATATTTCCCTTGAGTGCGCGCACACCAACGCAACCCAACAGCATAATAATGTCCCAATTCCGGTTGTCCAAACCCCCCGACCAATTCGGGGTCTGTTTCGGTTAAATCCGGCACGGCAAATGTCGTCCGACCATCGCCGCCATAATTAGCCCCATAAAGAGAAAACAACGCGGAATTTTGGTTAATCGAAAGCAGCTGACCGCGCGCTTCGATCGTGTCCCTTGGGCAGAAATCTGCGGCTGTCCGGTACACTTCTCCCAAATAAAACTCTTCGGCCTGTGCCAAAGATGGCGTGATCACGCTTAACCCGGCGAATACAGCAACTGCGCAAAGCGCACGACGGCAGGACCGTTTCAAGGCGTGGGCGAAAGACCGAAAATTTGAGGGGCCTTTGGTGAGGGGGGTATTGATCATTGGAATATGCATATTTTGTCCTTTGAATTCAATTTTCTCAACTTTGTGTAAAACCACGCCCGATACCGTTGATCACAACGGTTACCGGGCGCGTTTGAAGGGCCGGAGCCATCCCGCGAAATTTACGGTCTGGAGGGGAAAATGCCTTGGATCACAACGCACGACAAAGTCCCGGCGCTTGTTGTTGGGATGTTGGGCAAATTGAATGACACGCCATGCTCGCCGCCATAGGCATAGTCGAACACAGCCTCGAGTGCCCGAGTATTGCTATCCACCTTAAATCCCTGACCATTCGCGGGAAACGTGTTCCCCGGACAATTGGGCGCATTAACTGTGACGATTTGGCCCAAAAGCCACCCATAATGGTCAATTTCATAATCTGTTCCGACCTCGCAATTGGTGAGTGGAAAATGTGACGACTGTGTCTGAGTGTCGGACGTTGTCTTGCGCCAGGGATGGGGGCAAAAGTTAGCACCCGTTCGCATGATCAGACCGTGTGACGCCGCTGTGAAAGATGCCGCGCCATCCCGCTCAGGCCACTTCCCGCCCTCTACAACACACCAACGCAATCCTTTGGAACCAAATGCCGGCGGGTTATCGTCAGATCCGGTTAAATCCGGCACGCCAAATGTCGTCCGGCCATCGCCGCCATACATTGTTCCAAAAAAAGAAAACAACGCATTATTTCTTGAAATATCAAGCTCCTGCCCACGCGCCTCGATCGTAAATCTTGGACAGAAATTCGCCGAGGTCTGGAACACGACACCAACATGAAATTCGTTCAGTTCCGAGGCCGGCGCTGCAACACCCAGACCAGTGATTGCAACAACGGCACACACCGCGTGTTGGCAGAGTCGTTTTAAGGAGTGGGAAATGGATTGGAAATTTGATTTGCCATGGTTGGGAAATGTTTTGATCGCTGAAAACTGCATATCTCGTCCTTTTTGAATTACTACTAAGTGTAAAATCTTGGGCAACAGGCCGAGCCTAGCACAGTTTTTCGCGGACTCCCAAACAGTGGCATTTCAAGCGATGGCATGGATCGCCGCGGTCTGGTTTCACCGATGTCACTCGTTTGCGGCTTCGCGAGCGAGCATTTCTTCATACGTGTAGGATTGCGCAATCTCGCCTTCAGAACCTTTGACAAATTTCGGATCACTTCGGATGCAGCCAAGACCACAAACCTGGCTGACAACCATGTCGGTGGTGTCGGTATACCAAACGCGCCCGCCCGGTGTGCCGACATAACCATCAACGCCTTCGCCTTCATCCGCTTCGATATCGATCACCGTGGGCACCTCGGACCACGCGCTTTCGTCGTATCCGGCATGGGTGTGCCAGGATGCAAAGACATCCAGATTGTCGGGCCAAACCGGTGTGCAGGCATCCAGTTCACCGGTTGTGACATCCGAGCTGACCATTTCGCCGTCGTCGTTGTAACCAAAATAGCCGCAAAACTCGCGGTTCTGAGCGATGGATTGAATTTGCGCCTCGGACGGTGTTGCTTTGACCAATGCAATTTCTTCACTTTTCCGCGGCTGCGCGTTGGGCAAAGGCTTGTTTTCCTGTGCCTGAGCAACGGACAGCGACAGCACCGCACACAGAACGCCGAAGACAAAAATATTTTTCAAATTCGCGGTCCTCGTGCCGTGCTTTACGTTGTGCATTCCACGTATACGCTGCACAAGTTTGCACTGTGGCGCAAGAGCGCTAGGATGCTGCAACCCTCGCGCAAAGGACCCTACTCATGACAATTCACATCGGCGCTAAACCCGGCGAAATTGCGGAAACCGTTCTGATGCCGGGTGATCCTTATCGCGCAAAATGGGCGGCGGAAACGTTTTTGAACGACGTTCAGCAGGTCAGCGATGTGCGCGGCATGTTGGGTTTCACAGGCGATTGGAATGGAAATCGCGTCACCATCCAAGGCAGCGGGATGGGCATGGCATCGCTCAGCATTTATGCCAACGAATTGATCCGGGATTATGGCGCAAAAACATTGATCCGCATCGGATCATGTGGGGCGATGCAGAACAGTGTCGGGTTGCGCGATGTGATCATCGCCGTGACCGCCAGCAGCGTCAGCACACCATCAAAAACAATCATGCGCGAATTGAATTTTGCACCCTGCGCAGATTGGGAATTGCTTCGCTCCGCCGTGAAGGCCGCAGAGGGTATGAAAGTTACAACACATATCGGAGGGATATATTCGTCAGATACGTTTTACGACGAACGCAGCGACCTCACCGATCAGCTTGTTCGGCACGGTACTTTGGCCGTGGAAATGGAGGCTGCGGAGCTTTATCTCGTGGCCGCCAGATATAATGCGCGCGCGTTGGCCATTTTAACAGTGTCAGACCACTTGTTAAGTGGCGAAGAATTGAGCAGCAGCGATCGCCAAAGTAGTTTTGGCGACATGGTCAACATCGCATTACATTCTGCATTTCCTGGCTGAACTGAAAATTCTAACTTTGGCACTTTCCACCGCCGAATGAGGATCTAAATTAGCGTCATGCCCTATGAATGGTCACCCAAAAAAATCGGATCCGACGAGATTCGATTGGAACTTTGGCCCCACAGATCGCTACCGCGTCGTGGGTTTTCCGGCTTTATGGCCATCACCGCCGTTCTCATTTCAATACCGCTGTTTCCATTGATTGGCACGGCGTTGCTCTGGGGTTTGTTGCCATTTCTGATGATGGCTGTGGCAGGTTTGTGGTGGGCTTTGCAAAGGTCTTACAACAATGGAAACACGCATGAAGCGCTGACAATTGACCCAAACGAAGTCCACCTGATCCGCACTAACCCAAAAGGCGAATTACAGGAATGGGAATGCAACAGTTACTGGGCCCAAGTCACACTTCATGCATCCGGTGGACCGGTGTCCAACTATGTAACCTTAAAGGGGAAAGGTCGCGAGGTTGAAATCGGTGCATTCTTGTCAGATGACGAGCGGAAATCACTATTTAGTGAAATTTCCAACGCGCTCAAGAGGGCACGTGCGTCCTGATATCAAGGATCACTTGCCGCTGCACAGCCGGTCTTTGATTTTTGCGCCGACTGACCCGAAATCCATCTGACCGGTGTATTCCGCTTTCAAAGCGCCCATAATTTTTCCCATGTCGCGAATCGAACTCGCACCGCTGTCGGTGATCGCTTTTTCAACCGCGGCTTCAACTTCTTCACCGCTCAACTGTCGGGGAAGGAATTCTTCTATGATTGCGGTTTCATCGCGCTCGCGTTCTGCCAGATCCAACCGACCACCTTCTTCGTAGGCGCGCACGCTTTCCTGACGCTGCTTGGTCATTTTCCCAAGTATTGCCAGAATTTCTGGATCGCCCACAACAGAATCGCCATCTGCACCACGCACAGCGATGTCCTGATCCTTGATCGCAGCATTGATCAGACGCAGCGTCGCCAGTCGCTCGCTCGCCTTATCCTTCATTGCTTGTTTCAGAGCCGTGTTGACTCGTTCACGCAAGTTCATGCCATTTCATCCCTAGGCTAGGTCACCAGCACCAAAGACTATCGAAAACAAAAGAGAGTAGCAACCGGTTGTCGCTGCGATGCAGCGTTACCGTTTTCAGGTGGCGTTTTGGCCGCATCGCCCCTTGACCAGAGGCCAACGCAGCCTTAGGTTCGCGCAGATTTTCTCACCGGAGTGCCCTGCCATGGCTCAGTCTTCTCAGCCTCGCCCAACCGCTTGCCTGGCTTTGGCCGATGGCACAGTTTTTTACGGTAGAGGGTTTGGCGCAACAGGTGATACCACCGCCGAACTTTGTTTCAACACGGCGATGACCGGATATCAGGAAATCATGACTGACCCGTCTTACGCCAGTCAGATCGTCACATTCACATTTCCACACATCGGAAACACCGGTGTCACCCCCGAGGATGATGAAACCGCTGATCCGGTGGCGGCTGGAATGGTGGTCAAGTGGGACCCAACACAGCCGAGCAATTGGCGCGCAACAGAAAACCTGTCCGAGTGGTTGGCACGTCGTGGTCGTATTGCCATTGGCGGTATTGATACGCGCCGGTTGACCCGTGCGATTCGCCAACAAGGCGCGCCGCATGTTGCACTGTCGCACAATCCGGACGGTAATTTTGACATTGCAGCACTGGTTGCAAAGGCGCGTGAATTTGGCGGCCTCGAAGGTATGGACCTTGCGCTTGAGGTTACCTGTTCACAATCGTACCGCTGGGACGAAATGCGGTGGGCATGGCCGGATGGGTATACGCGCCAGACAGATGCAAAGTACAAAGTTGTTGCTGTTGATTATGGTGCCAAACGAAATATCCTGCGCTGTCTTGCCAGTGTGGGATGTGACGTGACTGTTTTGCCTGCGACCGCAACGGCAGAAGATGTTTTGGCGCATAAGCCTGACGGTGTATTCTTGTCAAACGGCCCCGGTGACCCGGCGGCCACGGGTGCCTATGCTGTGCCAATGATCAAAGGCGTTTTAGCCGCAGATCTGCCCGTGTTTGGTATTTGTCTGGGGCATCAAATGTTGGGTTTGGCCCTCGGGGCGCAAACCATCAAAATGAACCACGGTCATCACGGCGCAAACCACCCTGTGCAGGACCGTGAAACCGGCAAGGTAGAAATCACATCAATGAATCACGGTTTTGCTTTGGACAGCCAAACATTGCCGGATGATGTAATTGAAACGCATGTATCTTTGTTTGATGGCTCAAACTGCGGCATTCGTATGAAAGACAAACCGGTCTTTGGCGTTCAACACCACCCGGAAGCAAGCCCCGGTCCGCAGGACAGCTTTTATCTCTTTGAACGTTTTACAGCCTCGATGAACGCATAGAGCAAGGCGAAGCGCGGTCCGTTAAGACTCTGTATACAAATCATTAACCTAAATAAAAGAAGCTCATCGCAATCAAGTTTTGCGGGGGATATTCTATGGGCATTTCAGAATTGCGTCAGCTGGACACGCAGGATCTGGAATTTGCCGGCCCGCCCAACGATTCGGGGCTTGATCTTGTGCAGGCCGGCATTATTTCGCGTTCCGACGCCGCACTCGCGCAGATCGTTGGAAAGTATTGTGATGCGTCGGTAGATCGAATTCTTGAGGCGGAAGGGTTGGCCAGCGAGGCCGATCTTTTGGCCGCACATGCCAAACGCGCCAAATCTTCCGTTTTGGGTTTTGCTTCGCTTAAACGACAGGTGGTCGTTCCGGATGACGTGGACCCCAGAAGTTTGTTAAAACGTAGTGTGGCCGTTACAGCCAAGAATGGTCGCCCGTTTCAACTTGCCACCTGTGATCTTGCGACTGTTGATACGTTGCGCAATGACCTGCCTGATGGCGTGAAAGGTTTGCCTGCGGTCTTTGCGCCAAGACAGGAAGTTCAGACAGCTGTTGCCGACCATTGCCGGGAATTTCTGACCGAGGCCGCTCAATCGCGGGTTCCCGAAGTCGAAAGTTGCCGGACGTGGCCATTGTCGCCCCATCGGCGTCTGCTCGGGGCGCTTATTTTCCTTTCCACATGTGTCTACCTGACGTTTCTGGCACCCAGCGCTGTGTTTGCCGTGTTCATTGGCTGGGCCACATTTACCCTTTTTGTGTCAGCTGGGATGAAGTCCGCTGCTTTCATTGCGCGCATGACAGTGGGCGACCCAACAGAGGTTGTCCAACCCACATCACGAACGAAAAAGCTGCCCAAGGTTTCCGTGCTGGTACCCCTCTTCAAAGAAACGGAAATCGCACATGCGTTGATCAAACGACTGTCTCGATTGACGTACCCCAAATGCCTATTGGATGTGGTTCTTATCCTTGAAGAGAAAGACGACCTCACCCAACAAACACTGGCAGAAATCGACCTGCCACCCTGGATGCGCGCGATTATCGTACCGGACGGGCAACCGCGTACTAAACCACGTGCCATGAACTATGCATTGGACTTTTGCGAAGGCGACATCATAGGCATTTTTGACGCCGAAGACGCCCCGGATCCGGACCAGATCACTGCCGTCGCACGTCGTTTCCAAGCGGCCCCGCCGGAGGTTGCGTGCCTGCAGGGCATATTGGATTACTACAACCCAAAACGGAACTGGCTGGCACGGTGTTTCACGATAGAATATGCAACGTGGTTTCGCACAGTTTTACCCGGTATGGCCCGATTGGGTTTCGCCATCCCCCTAGGGGGGACAACATTGTATTTTCGCCGAGATATCTTGGAGGAGCTCGGTGGGTGGGATGCACACAATGTGACCGAAGATGCCGATTTAGGGTTTCGCCTTGCACGCCACGGGTATCGCACTGAAATAATAGGCACAGTAACCGGCGAAGAAGCCAATTGCCGTGCCTGGCCTTGGGTAAAACAGCGGTCGCGTTGGTTAAAAGGGTACATGACGACCTACCTGGTTCACATGCGGCATCCGCGCCTGTTGTACCGGCAACTGGGCGCCACAATGTTCTGGGGGTTTCAGGCACATTTCATCACGGCCTTGTCGCAATTTTTTCTGGCACCGTTTTTATGGTCATTCTGGTTGATCTGCTTTGGATTACCGCATCCGTTGGACCCATATTTACCACGCGCCACTTTGTTGACGTTTACCCATGTGTTTCTTGCCGTTGAGGTGCTCAACATCGCGATCTACACGTTTTCTGTTTCAGGGAAATTGCACCGCCACCTGATGATTTGGACACCGACCATGCATTTGTACACGCCACTGGGCACCATCGCCGCCTACAAAGCACTTTATGAAATGATCTTTGCCCCGTTTTATTGGGACAAAACCAGCCATGGACATTCTTTAGAAACTGTCGCGGCAAAGGTGTCAGATGACAGCCTCGACCTCGCCGGAGTCCAGCTTGAGACGCGTAACAAACGCTTTTGAAATATGCGCCTTTAATGCTTCGTGGGCGGCTTGAACATCGCGTGCTTCGATGGCCGAAACAATCGCATCATGTTCGGAAATCGCGTCGGTATCTCGTCCGACAGCCGCCAATGAGGTGGTCGCCATCAAAGCCATTGACCGGTGGACAAGATCAAGTTGCTGAACAAGAAACCGATTGTGCGAGGCCAAATGGACCTGCTTGTGGAATCGGCGGTTTGCACGCGCCATCACGTCGGGTTTGCCGACCAACCCACGGTCCTGTTCAACCATATCGCGCAAAACGCGCACCTCTTCGTCCGTCGCATGACGCGCAGCCAGACTTGCGGCCAACCCTTCCAGTTCAGCGCGCACCACGTAAAGCTCAGCCAACTGATTGTGATCCAGAGACGACACGATCAAGCTTCGCCCGTCTCTTGTGAGCAAGGACTGGGTTTCAAGTCGTTGCAACGCTTCCCGGATGGGCGTGCGGGATACGCCAAATCGTTCCGCAAGATCGATTTCTACCAACCGGTCACCGGGTTTAAACACGCCAACATCGATTGCTTCGAGGATCAGCGTATAAGCGTCCTTTTGGCCAGGTTTCATAAGCGCGTTTCCAGAGATTATCGTTACAATTCCGCGACACTACGCGTGGTGACCCAAAGCAATCAAGCCCACATAACGGGATACCTTGGTATGAATACCCAATTTTTGTGCAGATTTGCCTTCTATAGGAAACAAATTGCACCATGTGGCCGCTGCACGATTTTCCTATTTCTGACAGTATGGAATCCTCTTAAAGTATCACCATGCCAAAGCAGTCCTTCTCACATGTGAACGTTTGGGTTTTTGACCTCGACAATACGCTCTACCCGCCCGCCGCGAGGTTGTTCGATCAGATCGAAGTGAAGATGACACAATTCGTCATGGACGCATTGGGCGTGGACCAACCACAGGCGAATGTGTTGCGCCACAAATACTATCGCGAACATGGCACAACTCTTGCCGGGTTGATGCGGGAACACGGTGTGGATCCTGGCCCCTACCTGACCGATGTGCACGACATTTCACTTGATCATCTAGAAACGGATGCGGTTCTACGACGCCACATTGACGACCTTCCCGGGCGCAAGATTGTCTACACCAACGGCACCGCACCATATGCTGAACGCGTTATAGAGGCGCGCGGTTTGACCGGGGCATTTGACGCCGTTTACGGTGTCGAACATGCGGATTTTGAACCCAAGCCAGACCGTGCCGCTTTTGAAATTGTGTTTGGCCGTGACGGATTGAATCCGACAAATGCGGCGATGTTTGAGGATGAAGCCCGCAACCTTGCTGTGCCCCACGCAATGGGGATGCGCACCATTCATGTGGCACCCGAGGCCGACACGTCGGACTTTATTCATCATCACACGGATGACCTGACTGCTTTTCTGGGTCGGTTGGTGTGACAGGCTGCCACTTGGACAGTGCGGGACATAAGACTATCTTAATGCGGAAAGGATCATTCGCATGAACGCATTTGATTTCGACATTGTTGTTTCGGGTGGTGGTGTTGCAGGCCTGACAGCTGCATCCATTTTCGGGCATGCCGGGTTTTCAGTGTTGTGCGTCGATCCCTCCCCGCCCATCACAGCCCGGGACGTGGCAGGATCGGATTTGCGCACCACAGCGTTTTTGCAACCTGCGCAGACGTTGCTGGAAACCTGTGGGTTATGGAAACGCCTTGCGCCGCATGCCGCCGAGCTTCAGGTGATGCGCATCGTGGATGCTGGTGGAACAGAACCCGAGCCGCGGATTACCAAGGAATTTGAGGCCGCTGATATTTCGGATTTACCGTTCGGGTGGAACCTTTCAAATTGGCTGTTGCGTCGCGAGATGGTGGCGGACCTTGGCGATCTGGCCAACGTCGAATTTCGCCCCGGTACGGGCGTAAGCACCGTTTTCACCCGCGAAGCAGAAGCACGGGTTGGTTTGACGGATGGCACGAAGGTGCGCACGCGTTTGGTAATCGCCGCCGATGGGCGATCGTCGCCGGTACGTGACGCCGTAGGTATCAACATCAAAACCACGCGCTATGGGCAAAAGGCTTTGGCATTTGCCGTCACCCACCCGATCCCGCATGGCAATGTATCGACTGAAATCCACCGGTCTGGTGGTCCGTTTACGCTTGTCCCATTGCCCGATCACGAGGGCATGCCGTCATCCGCCATTGTGTGGATGGAAGAAGGGCCCGAAGTGTTACGCTTGTCCGCCTTAGATGAGGCCGCATTTGAGGCGGCGATGAACACACGATCCTGCCAATTGTTCGGCCCGTTGAAATTGGCCTCGCGCCGCACCGTTTGGCCTATCATCAGCCAGGTTGCTGAACGTATGTCATCCGAACGCGTGGCATTGGTCGCCGAAGCCGCACATGTTGTGCCGCCCATTGGTGCGCAAGGCTTGAACATGTCGTTGGGAGATATGCGGGTTCTGTTGGAATTGGCACAGGCAGATCCCGATCAGTTGGGCAACCGGGAAATGCTGGACGAATATCACAAACGCCGTCACGGCGAGGTGCGGGCGCGGGTGACAGGCATTGATCTATTGAACCGCGCATCAATGATGCATGCCCAACCCCTGAGAGATGCGCGCGCGATGGGTTTAAATGCGATTTATTCGCTGGCCCCGGTACGCAAGACCCTGATGCAACTGGGTCTTGGCGTCCGTGGGTAAAGGCCCTTAGAGAACTTTGTCGAGAACCGTTTCCAACCGGGCAATCGCGGCTGGAACATCATAGAGTTTGTCCAATCCAAACAGGCCAAGGCGGAAGGTGCGGAACCCTTCGGGTTCGTTACATTGCAACGGAACACCTGCCGCAATTTGCATGCCTTCAGCCGCAAATTTCTTGCCGTTCTGGAAATCCGGATCAGCGGTGTAGCTAACCACAACACCCGGTGCGCCGAAACCTTCAGCAGCAACGGACGCAATGCCACGACCCGCCAACATAGCGCGAACGCCGTTACCAAGCGCCCATTGCGCATCGCGCAGTTTTTCAAACCCGTATTCGCGTGTTTCAAGCATCGTGTCGCGGAACGCGCGCAAAGCGTCCGTTGGCATAGTCGCGTGATACGCGTGGCCACCGTTTTCATAGGCCTGCATGATCGAATGCCATTTTTTCAGGTCAATCGCGAAGCTGTTAGACGATGTGCTTTCCATGCGTTGAACCGCACGATCGGACATCATGACCAGACCGGCAGATGGCGACGCGGACCACCCTTTTTGTGGCGCGGAAATAAACACGTCAACGCCTGTGGCCTTCATATCAACCCAAGCACAGCCCGATGCGATGCCATCCAGAACCATCAGCGCACCAACCTCATGGGCGGCTTCGGCCAAGGCAGTGATGTAATCGTCTGGCAGAATCAAACCGGCAGAGGTTTCTACGTGCGGGGCAAAAACCACATCGGGTTTTGCTTCACGAATTTTTGCAGTCACTTCGTCGATGGGTGCAGGCGCAAAGGGTGCTGTCGCACCGTTGCCGGTTTGGCGTGCCATGAAAACGGTTTCTTCAGACGTGAATTTTCCCGCGTCAAAGATTTGCGTCCAACGGAAAGAAAACCAACCATTCCTTACGATCAACGCATGGGCGTCACCGCCGAATTGGCGCGCGACGGCCTCCATTGCGTAGCTGCCACCACCGGGGATCAGGGCCACTGCGTCAGCGTTGTAGACGTCTTTCAACATGCCGGAAATATCGCGCATCACCTGTTGAAAGCTGCCGGACATATGGTTCAGCGAACGGTCGGTGAATACGACGGAATATTCCAGCAAACCATCGGGGTCTACGGTATCGAGAAGGGCAGTCATAGGCGAAACTCCTGGTGATTAACGCGCAAGTGCTAGCGCGCGGGCAGCACAAAGGCAAAGCATTCATTTGGATACTTGCCATATCAGCCGAGCCGGTTGACCTGGCAATGAAAGGCGCCAGAAAATCTATCGTTTTCGACATGAATTACCCAATTGGCCCCGGCCTGCGTTCTTCGCTTAGCAACACATTGGCCTCTACGTCACCTACGCCGGGAAGCATCATGATTCTGCGACGCAAAACACGCTCGAAATCGGCAATGTCGCGCGCCACCACACGAAAGCGATAGTCATATACGCCAAGGATATGCTCAACAGTTTGCACTTCAGGGATTGCGCTGACGGCGCGTTCGAAATCATCCAGGCTGACGCGTCCTTTGGTGGCCAGTTTCACGCCCAGAAAAACCGTAACGCCAAAGCCCAGCCTTTCGCGATCAAGGTCAAGCCTCTGGCCCTTAATGACACCGCTGTCGCGCAACCGTTTGATCCGCCGCCAAGTCGCAGGTTGCGACAATTCTAGTTTTCGCCCTAACGCACTGGCGCTTTGGGTAGCGTCTTCGATTAATTGGCGTAAAATTTTGCGGTCGATTGTGTCCAGCTCGATCATAGCGGCAAGACCTCGTCCGATTTGATGCGCGCCACATGCATCAACGCTTCGATGTCGGCGATATGAGGCAGATTCAAAATCGCGGTTCGATAGATGTTTTGATAGTGCGCCATGTCGCGCGCAATGACCGAAAGGCGCACATCGACCCGGCCTAGGAACGTTTGGATTTCGACGACATCAGGCACGTCGCGCGCGGCCGCCATAAATTCGTCGAACGCACGTGATTGGGTTTTATCAAGCGTAACGCGCAAACTGACCTCAACTTCGTACCCCAAAGCCCGCCAATTAATAACGGCGCGATTGGCACGAATAATGCCGGATGCCTGCATCCGTTCAATCCGTCGTGTACAGGTTGCCGCTGTAACACCTGCCCTTTCAGCCAGATCAGAGGGGTTAATGGCCGCGTCACGTTGGTAATGGCGCAAAATGCGTCGATCGATGTCATCAAGCATGATATCTCTACACGATTACGTTTCGGCGAATGAATATCACACAACTTCGCTGGAATAAACGAATTTTAAAAACTCTCTCCGCGAATCACCAGTATTCTACGCCCAATTCGATTTCATTTCTCAAAGGAGACCGCCATGCGTGTTTACTATGATCGCGATTGCGACATTAACCTGATCAAAGACAAAAAAGTCGCCATTCTAGGCTATGGCTCGCAAGGGCACGCTCATGCATTGAACCTGCGTGATAGCGGTGCGAAGAACCTCGTTGTAGCACTGCGCGAAGGGTCGCCGTCCGCTGCCAAAGCCGAAGGCGAAGGCCTGACGGTTATGGGTATCGCCGAAGCAGCAGCATGGGC
>Ga0209344_10002829_pt1 | contig 18379 bp, 17 predicted proteins | sample Cruoilmetagenom6_FD_187293 | JGI IMG/M metagenome (GOLD analysis project Ga0209344, IMG submission 187293) | Oil polluted marine microbial communities from Coal Oil Point, Santa Barbara, California, USA - Santa Barbara Oil Seep Sample 6 (SPAdes)... | ecosystem: Environmental > Aquatic > Marine... | reverse complement strand
AAGCAATGTCCTGCGTGTATCGTGGTGGAAAAACGCGGTCACGATGGACAGGGGTTTGCGCAAAACGTTTGAGCGTTCCTTACCATCCCGCGCCGCAAGAGGCCCCATATCGCGGTAAATGAAGCTAGCGACAAAGAAGGCATATACAGATGCCACAGCGGCGGCCTCGGTTGGCGTAAAGAACGCGCCGGTCACGCCGGGGATGCCGTAGATACCAAGCATAATGATCACGATCAGCAACAAACCCCAGGCCGCATCACGGAATGACGCACCGATTTCGCCCCAGCCCAGCCATTCGCCTTTGGGCATGTTTTTGATCCGCGCCATGACGTAGATCGCAATCATCAACATGAGGCCGGCCAAAATGCCGGGAATGACACCAGCAAGGAACATCCGGCCAACCGACACCTCGACCGCGGCGGCATAGACAACCATCACGATGGAAGGGGGAATGAGGATACCAAGTGTACCTGCATTACAAATGACGCCTGCGGCGAATTCTTTGGAATATCCGGCCTGACGCATGGCCGCGATCACGATTGATCCGATGGCGACAACGGTGGCAGGGGACGATCCGGACAGGGCCGCAAACATCATGCAGGCAAACACACCTGCGATGGCCAACCCGCCACGCAGGTGGCCAACACAGGCGATTGAAAACCGGATGATGCGTTTGGCCACACCACCTGTCGACATAAAGCTGGATGCGAGAATGAAGAACGGGATGGCAAGAAGGGTGTAATGCCCTTCGAATGCCTCGAACAACGTTTGCGCGACAGAGGCCAGAGATGCATCCGAGAACCAGATCAGGAACAAAACCGACGACATGCCAAGTGACACGGCAATGGGGACACCAATCAACAGGAAGGTGATCACCATCAGGAAAAGAAGGAGTACAGACATTATTTGCCCTCGCTTGCGTGTTGGCGCGCGTCTTCGATTTCGTCTTCAACCTCGTGGCTGGCGACGATGCGGTCGACCTTGCCGGTCCAGACAATGATGCCAGCCTGAATAAACCGATAGAGCAACAGGGTCATCGACAGAGGCATGACAAAATACGGCACAAGACGGGGAAGTTTGTTGTAGGATTCGCCTTCGTTAAAGACGCCTTCCATCCACCCTAAGATTGCCGGATGCGGAATATCGTCAACCTCGTACCAGCCCTTGGCCAGAAACTTGTCTTCGAACCCTAGGGGAAACCAACGCCCTTCGGTGGCGGGCAGGTTGGCGAAATTGGCCCAATAGTCCCACGACCCCTTCAGCAACAAGCAGGTGAAGGCGATGCAAACAGCCACCGACACGAGGCCAAGCACGCGGCGCACCGGAGCCGAGACCATATTGATGATCGCGTCAACGCCAAGATGCGCGCCTTTTTTGACGGCATAGGACGACCCCAACAAAACCAGCCAACCGAATAGAAACACGGTCAGTTCAAGCCCCCAGAGGATGTTGGAGTTAAACCCTTTGCGCACAACAACGTTGGCAAAGGTGATCAACGTCATCGTGCCCAGTAGAAAGGCAATGAGGTTTTCTTCTATTTTGTTAAAGAATGAATGGTCTGATTTCGGATGCATGATTGCCCCCCTCCAAAAGTCGCCAGATGGAAATTCAGGGCCCGCGAAAACGGGCCCTGATAGCACATGTTACATGCTGTCGTTGATGGCCTGTGCGGCATCGATGTTTTCCTGACCAACATCACCGGCGAACTGGTCCCAGACAGGTTTCATCGTTTCAACCCATTTGGCACGCTGTTCAGCCGTCAATTCACGGACAACTCCGCCTGCGTCGAGCACCGACTGACGGGCCGCTTGGTTAACTGCGAAAGCCTCGGAATTGCGGGTTTCGGTCACTTCGGCAAGGATTGTCAGGAATTGATCGCGCACAGCAGGATCAAGGCCGTCCAGCCATTCAACCGATGCCACGACCATGTAGTCGATGATGCCGTGGTTGGTTTCTGTCACGCCATCCTGAACTTCGAAGAACTTTTTGCCGTAGATGTTGGACCAGGTATTTTCCTGCCCATCAACGGTTTTCTGCTGAAGCGCGCCGTAGACCTCTTTGAAGGCCATTTTCTGAGGGTTGCCACCGATAGCTTCCATCTGGGCAACCAGAACGTCCGAACTTTGAACACGGAACCGCAGGCCATTGGCATCCGACGGGTCGATCAACGGCACGTTTGCCGACATTTGTTTCATGCCATTGTGCCAGAATTGCAGGCCTTGCAGGCCGCGGCGCTGCATGCTGTCTTTCATAGACTGACCCGCATCAGAGGCCTGGAATGCATCCACGGCTTCGATGTTTTTGAACATGAAGGGCAGATCAAACAGGCGGTATTGCTTGGTGAATGCTTCGAATTTTGACAATGACGGTGCGGCCAGTTGCACGTCACCCAAAAGCAATGCCTCTAATACTTTGTTGTCGTCATAGAGCGTGCCATTCGGATGTACTTCCATACACGCGATCCCGTTCATTTCGTCGTTGACCCGCTGTTCCAACAACGTCGCAGCGATCCCTTTGGGGTGCTTGTCAGTGTTGGTGACGTGGCTGAACTTGATGACAATCTCGCCATCGTCACACGAGGCGGCAGCAGTATTTGCGGAAACTCCGACGGCCAAAGCGACGGCGGCAACTGTTGATAAAAACTTCATGATCTTTCCTCCCAAGGGTTGATCAAACATACCTTTCGAAACGTCGGGATGACGCCCATGGAACAACATGACCGGGTGGCAAAGGGTGACTCAAGAAAAAGATTTCCACCGATCGGAAATCAGATATTTACGTTATATCTCTTACGTTTAGGCCGTTATTTTTGATGAATCCTCAGCACTGATTGCTCACGTTGCGCGAAATCCCACACAGTACAAATCTTCGCCTGTGTGGAAATCCACACAGTCTAGCGAAACCGTTCCGCACGTATCCCAAGGCGTGTCAGCTTGTCGTAGAAGGTTTTTCGCGGAAGTTTCAATTCGCGCGCGGCCTCGCTTGCGTTGCCTTGATGGCGTTGCAATGCTGCGCACAGCAAGGACCGTTCGACATTGGCCAATTGTTCTGTGAGGCCGGTTTCTTCGGTTTCGCCGCCTTCCAAAACGCCCAAAGCAAACCGCATGGCCGTATTCATCAATGCACGCGCGTTCCCGGGCCAATCCTGCGACATGAGTTTGGAAATCACATCCGGTGTGACCTCGGGTTCCGGCAAATTGGCCTGTTCGCACGCAATGCGAAGGTAGTGGTTGAACAACACCGGGATGTCTTCGGGGCGTTCGCGCAAGGCCGGTATACGCACGCGCATGACGTCCAGTTTGTAGAACAGATCGGGGTTAAAGCGTTCCTGGCTAACTTCAGGATGAAGATCCCGATAGCTCCCTGCAAGAACCCGACACCGATGGGCGCCTTCCAGAGCCTCCAGCAGGCCAAATTGGGTTTCCGGCGGAAGGGCCGCTACCTCATCGATAAACAATGTGCCGCCTTCGGCATTGGTTAGTGCGGTGTTGAGGTCTTGGGCACTCAGCCCTGCGGCGGCGCATTTTTCAAATGGCCCAAGTGACCCGGGCGACAAAAGATGGATCACTTCGGCAACCTTTGATGTGCCGGATCCGGGCGCACCCATGACAAGCACCTCGGTGGATGCCCGCGCCACGACACGTACACGCTCGCGCAAATCTGTGGCCATTTGGGACGTGCCAAACAACATACGCGTCGCCGCATCGCCGCTTTCCAATTGCTGTTTGAGACGTCGGTTTTCCAAAACGATTCCACGCGTTCGCAACGCTTTTTCAACAATTGAGGTGAGTTCTTTGGGATCACACGGCTTTTCCAGAAAGCTAAACGCGCCCGCGGTCATGCCACGCACCGCCATAGGAATGTCGCCTTCCCCGGTCAGTAATATGACCGGCAAATCCGCGTCAACACCCTGGGCGTATTCCAACAAAGCAAAACCATCCTTGCCCGGCATCCGGATGTCGCTGACGATAACACCTTCGAAATGTTGAGAAATGTGATCTTTGGCCTCGATATAGCTGGCGGCGGCCTGCACATCGAAATCCGCAAGCATGAGGGTCTGAGTCAATGCTTCACGTACTGATTTATCGTCATCAACAAGCAAGACCCGTGTGGTCATGGTGCGTCCTCCTGTGCGGGGCGTGCCAAATCGACGGTGAACACGGCGCCACCGTCTGAATGGTTACGGCCTTGAATCGCGCCCCCAAAGCTTTGGACCAATCCATACGAGATTGACAGGCCAAGGCCCATGCCGTCTTCGGATTGGCCAACTGTTTTTGTGGTATAAAACGGATCAAAAATTTTGCCCGGATCATCCAGGCCCGGCCCGGTGTCGCGGACTGATACACGCACATTATCCGCGCCAGACAGCACGTCGATTTCCAGACGCTTTTCGGATTGCAGCGACATTGCATCAATGGCGTTGGTCAGAAGGTTTAGGAAAACCTGCTGCAAACGCACCTCGCCACCATGCACCAGAACCGGCAGTTTCGACGGGGTCCATTGCACGTCTATGTCGTCCTGCACGATCCGGGGGTGCGACATGTCCAGAACCGAATTTACCACCGCGACGATGTCCACGTTGGTCATGGGTTCAGATTCCTGACGCGCGAAGGCACGCAGGTTTTTGATGATACGTGCCATGCGGCGTGAAAGATCGGAAATGCGCGAAAGGTTTTCGCGGGCCTGTTTGGCATTGTCCTTGTCGAGAAATTGTTCGGCGTTTTCAGAAAACGACCGGATCGCCATCAAAGGTTGGTTCAATTCGTGACTGATGCCGGCGGACATTTGCCCCAGGGCGGAAAGTTTACCTGCCTGAACAAGATCAGACTGCGCCTTGCGCAGGGCTTGCTCGGCGTCTTTGCGTTCGGTAATTTCGTGCCGCAGGTTAACGTTCACCCGGGCCAGTTCCTGCGTCCTTTCGGCCACGCGCACCTCAAGGCCCGCATTGGCAAGGGCCAAGGCGCGTCTGCGTTCCGTGGCAAGAAACAGGAAGGCCCCAAAAGCGAGGCACAGTGCCCCTATCACGGCCGCCTGCAGTGTCGCGATTTGTTCGGCGGGTTGTGTGTTGATCAACAAATGCCCTGTCATATCGATGACAGGCAACGGCAGCTTGCGATAGACGACGCGCTGGGGAATGTACTTGTGGCCATCAACTGACCAGACCGGAATGCCCGCCACGTTGAATACGCGTAAAGGGCCAAAAGATTGGTCACTTTCTGTACCATGCTTTTGAAGCAATAGTTCCGACCGGTTGGTGACAAAAATGTCCCCTTCTTCATCAGTAAAAAATGCGATCTCGGGCGCGCCGCGCCAATCGGATTCTTCAATCGCCTCCATGTCCACGCGCACGGCCAACGCACCTGTTGGCAAGGCGTCGACAAAAACAGGGGCCATAAATGTAAATGCCCGGGTTTCCCCATCGGGCGCCCGCCCGTGCCCGACTCCAAGTGCACCGGTTAATGCCCGGTCAAAAGTCGATGTATCGCTATCGTGTTTAACGTTGGCGCGGGTCAGCGACGTTGCCAACTGAACACCATCTGTATCGAAATAGGCGACTTCTAAAGCACCGCTTTCATCCGCGGCCCTCAGGAAAAGCCGTTCGATGTTTTCGGGCATGGGTGCACCCCGTGCCAGAGCCACAACATCCGGATGATCCGAAAGGCGCACCGCCATGAGCCGATAAGGCGCCAATTGCCCAACAAGCCGCGCCGCCACCGACTGTAGATTCGCAGTGCCGCGATCAGCGACCTGAAATAGGGCCGCACGATAGCCAAACCACCACGTCGCACCTACAATCATCCCCGTGATCACCAAGAAAATGAAAACCGCCAAAGGTCTGCGCAACAAACGTCCCTCCCGAAAATGCAGAATAGGAACACGCGCGCCGGAAAACAATTAGGCAAGCCAAATACTGCACACGGGAAAATGCCGTAACCAAAGAGAATCCTGGCTCGATTTGTTGGAACCTGGTGTTTAGCAGACAACAATTTCGTCTAAACCATGGGTAACTCTTTCAAAGTTGGGATAGAGTAACCAAAGTGCGCCTGACAATGTGGCGGGACATTCAAAATTTTGAAACTGTTTTGCCAGTTGCCGGTGGGTTCATATGACTGATTCAAAAAGAAAAACGCCAACTGTGCCTAGCGATAAGTTGTTTCTTGGATTAACGTTAATGGCTCTCGCGATGTTCATTATTCCCGTTCGCGACGGGCTTGCAAAACATATGAGTGCCACTCTCCCGGTTTTCACAGTTGCTTGGGGCACATATTGTGCTGCGGCATTGTTCGCGGCGCCAATTGCATTTCGATTACATGGTCGGACAGCGCTGGTTCCTTCGGGGTTGCGTTCGCAAACAGCAAGAACTTTGTTGCTTGTGGGCTCAATGACGATGTTCTTCTTTTCTGTCCGAACGGTTCCTCTCGCTAATGCGATTGCAGCCTATTTCGTGGCTCCGTTTGTGGCCACTGCACTTGCCCCTCTGGTGCTTGGTGAACGTCTGACATGGGTTATTGCCGGGGCCGTCCTCATCGGATTTGTTGGGGTGCTCATAGTTTTGCAACCAGATGGAAACTTTGACTTCAACATTCTTTGGGCAGTGGCGGCTGGTTTGTTATTCGCATTTTATATGCTTGCCACCCGACTTGCAGCACGCCAAGCCCCACCGCTTGCCGCGCTATCCTATCAATCTATTTTGGGCGCTTTGGTTCTGACACCCTTCGCTTTCGGGGCTGGCATTCAAGGCATGACTTCATTTCTTGGGTTATTCGCACTGATTGGTATCCTGCAAAGTGTCTCGCATGGGTTGTCTATTGCGGCATTCCGGTTTGCACCGGCAAGCATTCTTGCGCCGTTGGTCTATCTGGAGATTGTGGCTGCCGTGATCGTCGGCCTTGTCGCGTTTGGGGATTGGCCAAGCAGCCAAACTTGGATCGGGATTGCAATCATCATCGCCGCAGGGGTGCTCGTTTCCATCCAACGAAAGTAGATATAGCAAACGATTTCAGTCGCCTGCCGCAAGTGAATTGGTATTCAATTCGCGTCAGGCGGATGATATTCTGTACCAGAGGGCTGAAGCTTAGTATTGCTCAGGCAGAATTGGATCGGGGGCAGAGCTATGTGCCTGGGCCGCACCGTACTTTTGGAATGTTTTAGTCGATCGTCACGACCAATTTTCCGACAAAGTCCTTTTTGGTGAATGCCTCTTGGGCTTGCCCCAATTTTTGTAACGGAAACGACGCTGCTAAAAGCGGCTTGATGGCACCGGACAAAACGAAGTCTCGGATTGCCGCAAAGTCACGCCGAGTTCCCTGAGTTGCCCCATGCATTTCAATGTTTTTAAGATAGATGCGTCTCATGTCGAGTTCGACTATCGGGCCCCCTATCGCGCCGCAAGTTGCATATCGCCCGCCAGTCTTCAGAACTTCGATAAGATCTGTTAGCAATGGCCCGGCAACAGTATCAATTACGACGTCAATTGGCTCTCCGGCAGTTGCCGAAGATACCGCTTCGACAAAGTTTTTTGAACCTCTTGTAACAATGTTCTCAGCACCAATGCTGAGGACTTGTTTTTCTTTTCCAGCGCCAACCACCCCATAAGGGATTGCGCCCCTGGCACGGCATAGCTGGATAACACCTGAACCCACTCCGCCAGAAGCACCAGTCACCAACACGCGATCACCCTTGCTTACGCGTGCCCGCCTCAGCATATGCTCGCCAGTAATATATGCACAGCAAAAGGTTGCGAGTTCTGCGTCGGTCAATTTGGTTTCAACGGCATGTGCATTTTCTGCCGGAACTGCGACGTATTCGGCAAATCCTCCGGGGCATCCTGAACCAATGTAGTCGTGACTAGGAATGTCGTCGCCCGCATCAGAATAGATGCCGAAATCCACCATGACACGCTCGCCCACACGGGTTACATCCACCCCATCGCCAGATGCGGCAATCACTCCTACAATGTCGGCTCCTTGAATTATCGGAAACTGCAGAGGGCTGTCTCCAAAAGATGCCACTTGGTCCGGGTCATCTGATGAGCCGTATGCCCCCTCTCGAACCCATATGTCCGTATTGTTGATGCCACATGCCGAAACTTTCACAAGAACCTCGCCGTGCTGTAAGTGCGGAACCGGCCAGCTTTCATCCAGTACAAGTTTCTCGGGGCCGCCATGCCCGGTAAGCAACATAGCCGTCATTGTCTCAAGAAATTGCATATTTCCCTACCGATCCAATCATCTGTTTTGGAAAGGATTATAAGGGCGATTGCCAGAGGCGGCAAATCGGGCCCAATGATCACAAGTGAGCAAGTGTTTTCAAAGGGATTGCAATTCTCGCAACTACCTACTAGTTGATAGGTGACTGAAGAAAGGAACCCACCATGCGCATCAATGCAGATTTTTCAAAACGGGCCGTGGTCCGTCCCGAAGATTACGATTGGGTGAAATCCCCCGCCAATGGTGTGGATCGCATGATGTTGGACCGTGTCGGCGACGAAGTGGCCCGCGCCACCACCATCGTGAAATTTGCGCCCGGATCAGAATTTGACACCCATACCCACGGCGGCGGCGAAGAATTCTTCGTGCTTGAAGGTGTGTTTTCCGACGAAACCGGCGACTATCCCGCCGGCACCTATGTGCGCAACCCAATTGGCACCAGCCACAAACCCCATACGGTTGAAGGTTGCACCATTCTTGTGAAACTGCATCAGTTTGACGCGTCGGACACGGCGCATTTTCACATCGATACCCGAAACACGTCTTTCCGCCCCGGATTGGTTGATGGGTTGGAGGTTCTTCCCCTCCATACGGCGGTGAATGAAAACGTCGCCCTTGTGCGCTGGGCACCCGGCACACGGTTTAGCCCGCACCAACACTGGGGCGGCGAGGAAATCTTCGTGCTTGAAGGGACCTTTCAGGACGAACACGGCACATACCCGAAAGGCAGCTGGATTCGCAGCCCGCATTTGTCACAACACAAACCCTGGTCCGATGAGGGCTGCCTGATTTACGTGAAAACCGGCCACCTGCCGTTTGAAACCACGGCCTAACGTGGCTGTGGGTTGGTGGCTTTGTTGTAGGCTTTCCAATCCGTGATTTCGGGGTAATACATTTGCCGCCACCGGCGCACCCGCGGGTTCATCACGCGCCGCCACAGTGGCGGAACCATCGCGGCAATTGTCATTACCGGATAGCCAAAGGGCAACTGTGGTGCATCCGCCTCGGTGTAGTTCTGCAACAACGGAAACCGCCGGTCGGGTTTGTAATGATGATCCGAATGGCGTTGCAGGTTGATCAACAACCAATTGCTGGCCTTTTGCGCCGCGTTCCAGCTGTGCTGCGGTTTAACATGCTCATATTTGCCCTCGCCAAGGTGCTTGCGCGTCAACCCATAGTGTTCAACGTAATTGGCCAACTCAAGCTGCCAAACGGCGATAAATGCCTGCCACAGGAACAAGAACAACCCGGCCCACCCGCCGATCCAAAAGGCCAGCACAGTCATGAACCCCTGCAAGGCCCAATACCGGAAAAACGGATTGCGCCGGTCGGTCCACGGCAGGTTCTTGCGCGCCAGAAATTCCTGTTCTGCGCGGAATGACGATTTAAGCGATTCCGGTAAAACCCTGAAGAAAAACCTGTGGAACCCCTCATTGTATCGCGCCGTTACCGGATCGCGCGGCGTGCCCACATGGCGATGATGCACTTGCAAATGCTCTGACCGAAAATGGGAATAGAGAACCATGCTCAACAAAACGTCGCCCAGAAATCGTTCGCCCTTGTCTTTCTGATGCATCAATTCGTGGCTGTAATTGATGCCAATCGTGCCGGTGATCACCCCAACCCCAAAAAACAGAACGATCTTTCCCAGCACCGAAAGGTGATCGGCATCGCTCACGTACCAGATCATCCAGAACAGCAAAGCAAACTGTATGGGCGCCCAGAAAATTGTGATCGCTTTGTACCATTTCAGATGGTCTTCGCCGGTCTCCGGGTCCGCATTTTCAAGGTTCAGCCCCAAAAACGCGTCCAGCAGGATAAACAGGTACCAGGCAAATATCGGTGGCAATAACACCGTCCACCCACCTTGCGTCGCGCCGATCAGGACAAGTGGGATCAACAACAACGACAACCAGAACGGCAGAGAATTCTGAAACTTAGATACTTGAGCGGGCGAAATCATTCAGGTCTCCGTCGGGGTATGGGTCACATATGGATAGTTACATAAAATTGTCCAACTCGCTACGCGCAAGATCAAACACTTTTCGCATCACCGTGGGCAAATCTGAGGGGCGAAACTGCGCCCGGTCCACGAAGGACCCGGCATTTGGTTCATGGCCCTGCTCGACACGCGCGACTTCGATCCGCAAACGCAGGTGGAAATGCGTAAATGTATGGCGTGCTTCTTCTGATGTGGCGCGAAACCCGGCCTTGACCGGGGGCTTTGGCACTGGGGTCTCACCCCATTCCGATCCGGGCCATCCCAACATCCCGCCCAACAACCCCTTGTCCGGGCGTCGTTCCAACAACAACGCCCCATCGGCCCGCTGCACCACATAGGCGATGCCAAACCGCGTTGGCTTGGGGGCCTTTGGTGTTTTACGCGGCAATAAGGCTGCGGTTCCGGCCACACGGGCCGCGCAACACGTCATCCACGGGCATATACCACAGGCCGGGGATTTCGGCGTACAGATCGTTGCGCCTAAATCCATAACCGCTTGTGCGTAATCACCGGGGCGCTGGGCTGGGGTCAGGGCTCTCGCAAGTTCCGTCAATTCGGACTTGGCCGACGGAAGGGGTGTGTGAATGTCATACACCCGCGACATGACCCGTTCGACATTGCCATCAACCACGGTTTCCGGCCGGTCAAACGCAATCGCCGAAATCGCGGCGGCAGTGTAGGGGCCGATGCCGGGCAGGGCGATCAATTCCGCGTGGTCGTTTGGAAACTGACCGCCGTGCAGGTCCACAACCGCCCGCGCGCATTTCAACAGGTTGCGCGCGCGTGCATAATACCCAAGCCCGGCCCATTCCCCCATCACCTGTTCATCTCTGGCTGCGGCCAGATCACCAACAGTTGGCCAAAGCGCTGTGAACCGCTCAAAATAGGATTTAACCGCCGCCACGGTTGTCTGTTGCAACATGATTTCGGACATCCACACCCGATATGGATCGGGCATAACACCCGCCGCGCGATCCTGCGGACTAACCCGCCACGGCATGACGCGCGCATGTTGATCATACCAGGACAACAAACTGGCAGGATTCGGTTGATCACACATTCTTTATCCACAATCCGGCTTAAGGGCTGGTTTGCCCCGACACATGCCTTAAAAAGACAGTTGAGTATAGGAGATCGTCCATGTCCACCCGCCGGGCATCCACCCGAGGTTTCAAACGCACCTCTGTGTTGCTGCAAGATCGGATCCGTCAGGCATCCGAAACCCGCGGCTTTGCGCAGTCGCGCTTGTTGACCCATTGGGAGGAAATCGTCGGGCCGGACGTTGCCCAGATCGCCCGCCCTGTGAATGTGTCCTATGGACGTGGGGGGTTCGGCGCGACACTGACCATCCTGACAACAGGTGCACAGGCGACGATGCTGCAAATGCAGGCCGAACAATTGCGCGAAAAGGTAAACGCGGTCTACGGATACAACGCGATCTCGCGGATCAAGATCACGCAAACCGCCCCGACCGGATTTTCCGAAGGTCAGGTTGATTTCGAACACCGTGCGCCAAAACCGCAAGCTGAACCACCCAATCCCGAAACGGTACAATCCGCACGTAACATGGCATCCCCCGTGGGTGACGCATCATTGCGTGAGGCGCTTGAATCTCTCGGACAAAACATTCTAAGCAAATCTAAACGCTGAATCGAAAAGGTATTCTCATGAATCGTATCATTGGTATTGTGGCCGCCGTTGTGGTCTTGGCCGGGGGCTATTGGTTCCTTACGGCCAAAGAAACACCGACGACCCCGGTCGACACAACACAAGGTGACACGTCAGGCGACGCAGACGGGATCGACACATCCGGTATTGTCGAAATGACGATGGGTCCGGCTGATGCCAAAGTGACGATCATCGAATACGCGTCGTTCACCTGCCCACATTGTGCAAATTTTCACAAAGGCCCGTTTAAACAATTGAAGGCCGATTATATCGACACCGGCAAAATCCACTTCATCTATCGCGATGTGTATTTTGATCGTCTGGGCCTCTGGGCATCGATGGTTGCACGTTGTGATGGGACAAACCGGTTTTTCGGCATTTCCGACATGCTTTACGTGCAGCAGCGTGACTGGATTGGCGGCGGTGATGACCCTGTAGAAGTGGCCAACAACCTGCGTCGCATCGGCAAGGTCGCTGGTCTGAGCGAAGACCAATTAAATGCTTGCCTCGAAGACGGCGACAAAGCCCGCGCACTTTCGGCGTGGTATCAGAATAACGCCGAAGCTGATGGTGTAAATTCTACACCGACTTTGATGATCAACGGCGAAAAGCACGGCAACATGAACTACGCCAGCTTAAGCGCATTGATCGACGAAAAACTGGCTGAGTGATGTAAGGCCTGCATCACTACGAAACGATCCAACTTCCAAGCTGTGCGGCCGCCCCTCTGGACGGCCGCATTTGCGTTCAGTGCTTGATACCTCTGGTCAATACGTTCTATCCAAAACAGACGTTGATTACTGGAGGTGCGGACAGATGAATAAACTGATCAGAATTGCGGCTCTGACACTTGGGCTTTTGGGTGGAATATTTCTCAGCCAATCCAACACGGTCAATGCACAAGAAGCGGCCGAAATTGATACTTCCGGCATCGTGGAAATGACGATGGGTCCGGCTGATGCCAAAGTGACAGTGATTGAATACGCCTCGTTCACCTGCCCGCACTGCGCAAATTTTCACAAGGATCAGTTCCAGAAACTAAAGGCCGATTATATCGATACCGGCAAAATCCACTTCATCTATCGCGATGTGTATTTCGATCAATTGGGTGTCTGGGCAGCCATGACCGCGCGCTGTGACGGTCCTGAACGGTTCTTTGACATCGCTGACATGCTCTATACGCGGCAAGCCGACTGGATCGGCGACGGGGATTTCTTGCAGGTCGAGATGAACCTGGCCTTCATTGGTCACACCCATGGGTTAAGCTTAGAACAGTTCAGCGCGTGTATCGAAGACGACGACAAAGCGCGCGCACTCATCGAATGGTTTCGGAATAACGCCGAAACGGATGGTATCAATTCGACCCCGTCTTTGGTGATCAACGGTCAAAAGTACGAAAACATGCACTATGACGACCTCAAAGACCTGATCGAAAAAGAACTGGCCGATTAATGACATCCCCCCTTACTGGTCTGAAAGTTATCGAACTTGCGCGTATTCTGGCCGGCCCCTGGGCGGGTCAGACTTTGGCCGATCTTGGCGCCGAGGTGATCAAGGTCGAAAGCCCGCAAGGCGATGACACCCGCAAATGGGGCCCACCCTTCATTGATCGTGAAGACGATCACACGGCGGCGTATTTCCATTCCTGCAATCGTGGAAAGTCCAGCGTTACAATCGATTTCCGTACTCCCGAAGGCCAATCGCAATTGCGCGATCTGGTTCGGAATGCTGATATATTGATCGAAAACTTCAAGGTTGGCGGCCTTGAAAAATACGGGCTGGATTACCCAAGCCTGTCCGAACTGAACCCACGCCTGATCTATTGCTCGATCACCGGTTTTGGTCAGGATGGCCCCTACGCGCATCGCGCGGGGTACGATTACATCATCCAGGGAATGTCCGGCCTGATGTCGATCACTGGCGATCCGGCGGGCCAACCCCAACGCGTGGGCGTGGCTGTGACGGATGTGTTTTCCGGCGTTTACGCCACAACGGCGATCCTCGCGGCCCTGCACCAACGCACCCAGTCTGGCAAAGGGCAGCACATTGACATGGCCCTGCTCGACGTGGCTGTTGCCGTAACTGCGAACCAATCTATGAACTACCTCAGCACCGGCGACGTGCCGGGGCGCATTGGCAATTTTCACCCAAACCTATCACCCTATCAGGTGTTCGATTGCGCAGATGGTTACATCATCATCGCGGTCGGCAATGATGGTCAATATCAACGGCTTTGCGATGTTCTGGGCGTTCCTGAATTGGCTCATGATCCGGATTTCGCAACCAACGCTGACCGTGTTGCCAACCGGGATCGCCTGACCGGATTGTTGACCAACAAGACCAGCATGTTTTCAAAAGAAGACCTGTTAAAAGCCTGCGAAGGGGCGGGCGTGCCTGCGGGCCCTATCAACAGCCTGGACGAGGCTTTCGCCGACCCACAGATCAAAGCACGCGGTATGCAGATTGATTTTGATGGTGTCCCCGGCGTTCGAACGCCGATCCGCTTTTCTGACGCTGAACTTAAGTTGGACCGCGCGTCGCCAAAACTGGGCGAGCACAACGGGAATTGATCAGACGGGCAGGCCAATCTTACGCATGAGATCGTCCAAAGCTGTCCAGTCTTCGATGTCCAGCCGAACGGGCAGGGTCAGTACTTTTTGCTGAAATCCACCGGGCAATCGCACGGCGTCTTTTTCGGTTGTCACCAATTGCGCATTCAGCAGCTTGGCTTCTTTTTCCAACCGGTTCATCAATGCAGGCGTAAGTGGTTGATGGTCTGACAACGCCTCAGACCGCACAAGCGTCGCACCAAGATTTCGCAACGTTGCAAAAAACTTTTCCGGGTGCCCGATTCCCGCAAACGCCAGAAACCGTGTGTCGTGCCAATCCATTCCGGTTTGCAAAGGTGCCAAATGCCCCCGCAAATGCGGCAGCGATATGTGCTGCGACCAATTTGCATGAAACGCATCCTGAGCAGGCTTTGGGCCTATAGAAAGCAACGCATCAGCCCGCGCCAAACCAGTCGCAACAGGCTCGCGCAAGGGTCCGGCGGGCAGGCAAAGCCCATTGCCAAACCCCACCGTGGCATCGACAACAACGATTGAGATGTCTTTCGTGACCGAAGGGTTTTGAAACCCATCATCCAACAATATAACTTGTGCGCCGTCCGTGCGGGCATTGCGAACACCGTCCGCGCGGTCCTTTGCGACCCAAACAGGCGCGAAGGCCGCAAGCAACAACGGCTCGTCGCCAACATCGGCCGCTGTGTGTTTCTTCGGGTCCACCAAAGCCGGTCCGCTCAGATGCCCACCGTGTCCGCGTGTCACCACATGCACGCTGAGGCCCGCGTCTTTCAACCGCGCGGCAATGGCAATCGTCGTCGGGGTCTTGCCGGTGCCGCCGGCATTGATATTGCCGATACACACAACAGGGACATCCGATTTGAAGGGCGCTGCGCGAGATAACCTACGTGCGGTCGCCGCTGCGTAAATGCCGCCCAAGGGGCGCAACATGCGCGCGCGCAAGGACGGCTTTGTCGGTGGTGTGAACCAAAAATCCGGCGCGCGCATTTATTTTGCCTCCAATACATCAAGCGTGTCCTGAACCAGATCAGCGATCTGATCAGCAACATGTGCACCAACGGACGACACATCCCAAGCCGCATTCGCCATAGCAGCAGATTGATCCGGTGCAATCAACCGTCCAAGGGCGGCGGCAAGTGTATCAGCATCTCGTACAATTCGCGCGGCACCGGCCTCGGCATAGCGATTATAACTGTGCATGTATCGGCTGACATTTGGTCCGTAAATGATGGCGGACCCATGCGCTGCTGGTTCGTTTGGGTCGCGCCCGGTTTGACCGGGCATAAGCGAACTCCCCATCAGAGAAACGGTCGCCAACCGATACCAAAGCCCCATATCACCGCGTGTATCCGCCAAAAGAATCTGGGTGGTTTCCTCTGGGCTTTCTCTTTCTGACCAAACTGAATATCGCCAGTCTCCGTCCTCCAAAGCTGTGCGAAAGGCATCCGCCTGGGATTCATTTTCCGGCACCAGAATAAGAAAAAGCCGATGTGCCAATTTACTGACGGTCTTATGTGCCTTCAGCACGGTATTCAATTCCGAAGGTTGCACCATAGCAGCCAGCCAAACGGGCCGCCCCCTCAGGTTTTCGGCCATGTCTTCACGCACAGATTCGTCAAATGGCAGGGCAACAGCGCCTTCCCGGAAATTGCCCGTTACAATCATATCATCGTTCTTCACACCGATGCGTCGCAACACCTTAGCGGTGTTCGCAGTTTGCGCAAAAATCATAGAAAACTGGGCCAATAGGGATCTGGGGAGGTCGGGAAACCAACGCCAGTTTGATTTGGTTAGCAATTTCTCGTCCGCATCAACAAAGTAAAGTGGCACGCCTTGACGACCCGCACAGATGATAAAAGCGGGTTGCAGATTGCCCCCGGTCCACAGGCAAAGGTCGGGCTTCCAATGGGCAAGAAAGGCCTCGGCGTTTGGAACGGAATCTTCTGGCAACACCCGGTGAATAACCGCGTCGCGTTCATGTGTCGGGGCAGGGACATCCGCCCCCGTGGTCAAAAGCAACTGAAGCCCCGGCCGTTGCACCGCCAACCGTTCCGCCAATTGTGTCAATGCATTCGCGCGTTCAAGGCTTGTCGCATGCCCCCAGATAAATTCACCTTTGGGTCGTGCAACGTCAGATTGCTCAATCACTAACGGGCTGCGTCGTGCCCAGGCCAGGTAAGCGGTCACACTTAACGAATTTGCTGCCGACCGCTTCAATCCAGCACTGCGATTCTGGCGGGGCCAATCAGGGACAATTGCACTGCATTTACGCACGCACAGGCATGGCCACCGGACATTGGACGCAGGCGATTGGGCATGAAATCTTTCCTCAATGGGGGCCGGAGATCTCGGCTGGAAATTAGATGACCTGACACGCTCAGGCACCGTCACCATCTTGACGACCGCCCTTGAAACCTGCAACCACTGGCATCGCCCTGATAGGAAATAATATGCCCAAGCCGTTTCTCATTTTGCAACTGCGCCCCGAAACTGAGGCCGCTGATGATGAATTCGCGGCGATTCTTGCCAAGGGCGGACTGCAGTCAGAAGATGCCATTCGTGTGCGTCTGGATCAACAGGATTTGCCCGCTGATCTGGATCTCAATGCTCTCAGTGGGGTCATTGTTGGCGGTGGGCCGGGCTGTGTCAGCGACGCGCCAGCCGAAAAATCAGATGTCGAAGCCCGCATAGAAGCCTCGGTTTTGTCGCTGATGCCGAACATCACGGAAGACGACAAGCCGTTCATGGGGTGTTGTTATGGCATTGGTATTCTTGGGAAACATTTGGGCGGAGACGTCAGCAAGGTGGCCTATTCCGAACCTGTTGGCACCGCGCATTGTTGCGTGACGGCGGATGGCTCCGATGATCCGCTGATGGATGGTGTACCAAACGAATTTCAGGCCTTCGTTGGCCACAAAGAAGCCCTGCAATCCCTTCCGGACAGGTGTGTGCATCTTGTCGCGTCTCCAACTTGCCCGTTCCAAATGGTGCGGTACAAATCGAACGTCTACGCCACACAATTTCACCCCGAAGCGGATGCAAATGGATTTGAAACCCGTGTTGGTATCTACAAACACCATGGTTATTTCCCACCCGAAACGGCGAATGATCTGATTGTAATGTGCCGCGCTGCAAATGTGCATGCCCCTGAAACCATTCTTCGCAATTTTGTCACGCGTTACAAATGCTAACGGGATCGCCTTTCGGGACCAATCGCCAGTTGCTTCTTGATCAGGTCGGTGGTTTTAATCACGACACGTTCGAAACGGGTTAAAAGGCTGCATCCGATGACAGTTGATCGCGAAGCATTCATCACGGCCATGCGCCAGGTTGCTGCGACTGTGACGGTTGTCACCACTCAGGGCGACGCTGGCAATGCAGGCGCAACCGTCAGCGCATTTTCTTCCCTGTCAGCAGATCCACCTTCCGTGCTGGTTTGCCTGCGTGACGGTAGCAGAATTGCTGAATCTGTCTGCGACAACGGCGTCTTTTGCGTCAATGTTCTGCCGGAAGATGCCACCGAACTTGCAAAACGTTTTGCCGGGGCTTTTGATGCCGCACAACCGGATCGGTTTGAGGGTCTGGAAATCGTTGAAACTCCTGCAGGTCCAGTATTGCCCAATAGTCTTACATTCACATGCAAGCTGGAACGCACGATCGCACATGGTAGCCATATGATCTGCATTGGTGGCGTGACCGAGATATTTAGTGTTGGCGTCAATCCTCTGACGTATATGCATGGCGATTTTCACGTCGTTCGCCCCAAGTGATACCTTTTAACGAGTGCGATAAACGCCCATCATTCCGTTGAATTATTCAGCGAACGAACCGAAACGGAAAAGTGCGATATCATACGTGAGCTGACGGCGGGCCATACACGCCGTGGGGGGCACAGCCAAAGCTGTTGTCGTTCAAAT
>Ga0209344_10002826_pt1 | contig 18388 bp, 14 predicted proteins | sample Cruoilmetagenom6_FD_187293 | JGI IMG/M metagenome (GOLD analysis project Ga0209344, IMG submission 187293) | Oil polluted marine microbial communities from Coal Oil Point, Santa Barbara, California, USA - Santa Barbara Oil Seep Sample 6 (SPAdes)... | ecosystem: Environmental > Aquatic > Marine... | reverse complement strand
ATATTGATTTATATGAATTGACATTGAAAGATGGAAAATATTTATTAGATGATGAATACTTAAATTTTAAGGTAGAAACTAAAATCCTAAAAACAAAACAAGAAGATGGTAGTTTAAAGAATGATACTTTAGTTAGAAAAGTTTCTAAACATGGTGTTGTTATTTCTGAAAAAGATGGCAAAGCTTTAGCACTTCGATTCCCATATATGGACAATCCTCCACATATAACCCAGCAATGGTATGACATGGGACAAGCAACTAATTTTGAAGAATTTGAAACAGCATTGAAACAGAATGCTATTTCTCTATTTAATGTTGTTTATGCTGATAAAACCGGAAATATTTTTTATTCTTTTGCGGGCAATGTTCCAGATAAAAAAGGTGAATGGAAAGATTGGAGCAGTACGGTTTCTGGAGATAAAAGTGATATGATCTGGGATAGTTATCATTCATATAATGAGCTACCAAAACTATTAAATCCAACAAGTGGCTGGTTGCAAAATGCTAACGAGGGCCCCTTTACCTCTACAATTCCTCAGGAAATTGATTACGAAGCTTATGATAAGGATATCTCTATAAATAATATGACCTTTAGGCCGCAACAATCTGCAAGTTTATTACTCAATAAAACATCATTGACAATTGAAGAATTGGTAACATTAAAACATTCAACAAAATCATCACTTTTTGAGCGTATAAAAGATGACTTTAAAGACTTAAAAAATATAAATAATGACAGTTTAACATCCGCTGCGCTGGATGTCTTACAGCGATGGAATGGTGAATTTAATGCAGACAGCAAAGGTGCTGTATTATTTGTTAATTTATTTTTCACATTAGACAGGGCAAATTTATTTAAGACAAAATGGTCTTCCGAAAAACCATTAACCACTCCTGATGGTTTTAAAGATCCAAAAATAATATTGGCTACTCTTAAAGGAGTTTCTCAACATATGGTTAAATCTTTTGGCTCATTAGAAGTACCTTATGGATCAGTATTTAGAATTAAAATAGGTGAACACGAAATACCGGCAAATGGAGGTTTTGGTAGTTTAGGATTATTTAGAACTTTAGCTTTTTCAAAAGGAAAAGATGGTAAATTTTATGCCTTCCATGGAGATGGGTATGTTTGCGCAACTGAGTTTGGCGAAGAAATAAAGGCCAAAGTAATTTTAGGATATGGCAATGCCAGCCAACCGGGTAATAAACATATTGGTGATCAATTAGAGTTGTTTTCAAAAAAACAATTGAGAGATGCCTGGCTTACAAAAAAAGATATTGAAGCTAATTTAGAAAAACGGGAAATTATTAAGTAGTGTTGTGTCATTACGAGGATTGCTAAGCGCAAAATATATTTTACGCGAAAGCACCTTGCGCAGCAAGCGACGTGGTAATCTTTATAAATGAAGTTATAATTTAACAGATTACTCGTGGATTTTTATTTTAATAAATAGGAAATCGTGAATACTGCGTATTTGCCACAGCAAATTAAAAATTTGCTTCGCAATGACGATGAATTATTCTTTACTTTTTATTTCTGAAATAAATTTATCTAGTCTTTTGCCATATTTAGAAGATTTCACCTTATTTGATAGTGAATTATTCACACTGTCTAACCATACTATATTTGCATTGTATAATTCTGTTAAGGCTAAATAGGGAGCTACTTCAGCATCAGCGTTTGTTATTGCATAATTAATAGTATATCGATATCTGGATTTAACAAGTCTTTGAAATAAGTTTTGAACAGAATCAATTTTTAGGGAATCATTAGATTTTCTTACTTCAAATTCAGCTTCTATTAATTCTAAATTCCTATCTCTAAAATCCTTGATCATATCATTATAGTTCTCTAATAACTGTTGATTTTTCAGTCCGGTAATAGTAGCTCCAAAAGAAAATTTATCAAGCTTTGTTTGAATATCTATAGTGCCAATATCTCCAAAAAATAATATTTTTTTCTCAAGATCATTATTTAATGCTAAATAATATATTTCGGGACTTTCTATATCATCAGATAAGGAAAAAGTACTAACCCCATCTAAAACAATTGAATCTACTGCTACGACTATAGAATCATTCGTTTTCTGCAAGTACAAAGTCCCTTTTTTAAGTCCCTTAACATCACCCGTAACTAACATTGAACCTTTCTTATCTCTTGTACAAGAAACTATTATAATAATAGCTAATAATGGAATTAATATATTCTTCATATTAAATTTTTAAAGCATGCGAATATAGTCAATTTGTTGAAATTTTAAGGAGAAACTAATTGCATTAATATGGTACAACCAATAGCTGCAACAGTACCAATGGCATATCCGAAAACGGCTAATAATACACCAACTGTAGCTAATGATGGATGAAAGGCCGCTGCCACTACAGGCGCTGAAGCGGCTGCACCAACATTTGCTTGGCTACCCACCGCTAAAAAGAAATAAGGCGCCTTGATTAGCTTGGCAACCAGTATCAATAATAAAGCATGAATCGCCATCCAAATAACACCAACGGCAATCAGCCCAAGGTTATCAAACACGCCTCTTAGGTCCATTTTCATACCAATGGAAGCTACCAAGATATAGATAAATACACTCCCTAATTTACTAGCCCCAGCGCCTTCATAACTTTTTGCCTTGGTAAAGGATAGGAGGATCGCTATGAGCGTTGCAATACTAATCATCCAAAAGAACTGTGAACTTAAAAAAGTAAATATATTCTTGGTAGATGCCGATTCAATAGTATTCACAACATCTCCAAAAAAAGAACTCATAAAATCTGCTCCAAAATGTGCAAAACTAACAGTGCCAAAGGCAATAGCCGCAATAATCATAAAATCTGTTAAGGTGGGATTACGTTCTACCTTTTTAGCGTATGTAGATACTTTCTCTTTTAATTCTTCAATGGCAGTAGTATCCGATTTTAACCATCTATCAATGGCATTAGACTTTCCAATTCCAATAAGCAATAGCGCCATCCAGATATTGGCAACTACTATATCTACCAGTACCATTGCTCCGAACTTATCTTGATTATAACCATAGATTTCCAACATCGCTGCCTGATTGGCACCACCACCGATCCAACTTCCTGCTAAGGTTGATAAACCTCTCCATACCGCATCAGGTCCTGCTCCTCCAACAGTTTCAGGTGACACCATTGAAATTAAAAGAATTGCGATAGGTCCACCAATCAAAATGCCAATAGTTCCTGTAAAAAACATGACTAAAGCTTTCCAACCTAAATTGAAAACAGCCTTTAAATCAATACTCAAGGTCATTAATACCAGAGCCGCAGGTAATAAATACCGACTCGACATATAATATAAATTTGAGCTATGCTTTACTGTTTCACCGGCATCATTTGTTGTTTCCCATTCAGGAGCAATAAGCCCTAACGTTGCTAAAACTGCAGGAAGTGTATATGCCAAAAATAAGGCTGGTACTATACTATAAAATTTCTTCCAAAAACCAAAAGTTTTTGAAGAAGTATAAAATATCAAGCCTAAGGCTATCATTAAGAGCCCGAATACGATGGTATCATTTGTGAAAAGAGGTGCGCTGTTCATTCTTTTGTTAGAAGTTTAAAGTTTATTTTATATCAATGTCATTCCGTGCTTGACACGGAATCCATTTTTCTCAATATCTGGATTCCCAATTTCGCGAGAATGATGAAAAATTACTGTCCTACTAAGAACACTGCATTACATAGAACCAATTTACCATTTTCCCAAAAGCTTCTAAACAATGGGTCATCTGCCAAATACACAACTTGACCTCTACCCTTTTGCTCTACACCAAAAACCAATGATCTATCAATATTTTCCAATGCATTTGCACCTGCAAAACCACTTATTTGATCTGCCTTACTTTTAATAACACTTACATTTGCTCCTTCTTTTAAATAAGCATAGCGTTTGCTATTCAAGCGAAGTGTTTGATATTGTTTGTCAAAACCAAAGCCAAGCGGATGCGTATTATCCATAGTAGCATTAAAAACGCTCCCCGTTATTAAGTTCGAAACTGATCTGCGTTCTAAATTATCATATGCCTCCAGCTCTAATTTTTCCTTTAATGCTTTTTGTGCTTTTTCGTTTTCCTTTTTTTCATCCTCATCTTTAAAATTAGAAAGACTAAATTCTTCACTATCTGCAAAAGTGCTCAATGCTCTGTCAACAGCAATTAATCTGCCTCCATTTTTAACCCATTCTTTCACATTTTTTAATTTTTCTTTACCTAAAATGCTTCCATACGAACCATTTGGTAAAATCAACACATCATATTTATTTAAGTTTACCTCACTAAAATAATCAGTATCTATAACATTAACCGGGTACTTAATTTGTTGTTCAAAAAAATGCCAGATAGAACCAAAACTCAAAGATGAAACACCACTACCTGAAAGCAAAGCTACTTTTGGTGCTTTTAAATATGTAACACTACTTGAACCAAAATCTTTACCTGAATTTACAAAGCCTGTAGAAACACCAGTAACTTCACGATTAAACTTTTTTGTTGCTTCCTTAATTGTTTCGTCAAATTTAGTCCCTAATTTTTCATTACCTCTTCTAGTAATTACCAAAGACCCTGCTTTGTAATTTTTACCTTCAACTGAAAACGGAACTTGTGAAAAGCGCACTTTTATCTTATGTTTTAATAAATATCCCAAAAAAGCAACATCATCTGTACTGTTCCATTTTGAAAGATAGGCATAAGGTCTTTCAGGACCTGATAATTTTCCATCTGTATCCATTGGTCCAGCTTTGTTCGTAGAAACAGTTGTTGCCATTGCATACGCATCTAAACCTCTACTATGTGGTAATGCCCAAGCAGTAATGTCATAAGTAAGTGAATCGACAATTTTAGTTTGTGGTTCAAATAAAGCTTTTATCAAGTTCGCTTTTGGTTGACTAGTGTTCACAACCAAATCATTTGATGATAATTTAACCGTTGTGTTTTTATTAGTCTTATAACTAAATCCCTTAACGGAACTTGTAGAATTTGAAAGCCCATAGTCAATTTGATGACGATCTAATAGGGTTCTTAAGCTATTGATTTTATCTTTATCATTAGTACCACGAATTACATAGCTTTTATATTTTCCTAATGGGTTATTTATAGCCTTATTAAAATATGATTTGAATTCTTTTTTCAACCTTTCAGCATTAAGGGAAGCAATTTCAATTGTAGAAATTCCAGTAGTATAGTGGTGTGCAATTCTATCTTTTAAGGTTAATACATCTTCATCTGCTGTTTGAATACCCAGTCCTGCTCTTCCATGTCCCGCTTGTTCATAGGTCATTCCAATCGCTCCATTATAGGTAGGATATGTATCTCCGTAAGAAGGATATAGTAAGTCAAAAAATTCTTTTGTAAAATATAACCAGCCATTTTTGTCGAAATATTTCGCATGATTCTTACCAATTGTAACTTGAAATTCACGTTGAAAATCTGTGATAACCTCGTGATAAGGTTCTGCCGCCGGAGCAAAATAATATGGGTTATTAATACCTTGCTCATGAAAATCTACATGAATATTTGGCATCCATTTATTGTATACTGCAATACGTGACTGAGATTCAACCTGAGTTGTCCAGGCCCAATCTCTGTTTAGATCAAATAGATAATGATTTGCTCTTCCTCCTGGCCACGGTTCATGATGTTCCTTTGCATCGGGATTGATATTATATTCTGAATTTGCATTTTCGTTATACCAATTTACATAACGATCTCTACCGTCAGGGTTGATACATGGATCTATAATTACAATAGTATTTTCCAACCATTTTTTAGTATTCACGTTATTTGGATCAACCAAAGCAAATAAAGTTTTCATAGAAGCTTCAGTACTAGAAGATTCATTGCCATGTACATTGTAACTTAACCAAACCACAGCAATATCTTCATTTGCCTCACCCTTTACAATTTCCGCCGTTTTTAAATGATTTAAACGCAAATCTTCTATTCTTGAAAAATTCTTTGGAGCCGTAATATAGGCTAAATGTAAAGGTCTTTTTTCATACGTTTCACCATATTTAATCAATTTCACATTGTCGTTTGTAGTAGCAACGTGTTGAAAATATTCCACCACTCTGTGATGCCCTGTAAAACGCTCACCCAATTCATAACCCAAAAATTCTTTTGGTGAATTCAATTGTGGAAAAACAGTTATGGAAATTAGAAAAAAGAATAAAAAACTTGAAACTTGAGAACGATTTATCATTGTATTGATTTTAAGAAAGTCAAATATATTAAATACTGAGCCAATAGGTAAATTTTAAAGATAATGATCTACTTCTCGGCGAAAATATATTTACAAAATAATTATCATTATAAACTATAAACAAATCTGATAAAGGTTTTACTCTCCATTGAAATCTGGTATTTATTCCAAAATTATCATTTTGATTACTGTATTGTATGAATGTTGACCAGAATATTTTTTTATTAAAAGTGATATCAAACCTTGGTCCTATTAACCAAATTGAAGCGTCAGGAAAAGGATTTGGTAATTTAATATTATCATAGTTTATTTGTGCCGAAGCAAAAAAGTAGGGTTGTATTCTATAACGAAATTGTCCTTCAAAAGAAAATTTGGTACCATTATAAAAATCTCCGTAAGAAGGTTCTAAGGTATAAGAAAACTTTTTACGTAGATCTGATTGATATTCTAATCCAAAGCTAGTATATCTATAATCGCTACCCGCTGGCAATTCAATAGCACCATCTGTATCTGTTGGATCAAAATCATCATCAAGGAATGTATACCGGTTGAACATTTCGATTTCTAATTCAGCTTGATTTTTAAATTTACTTTGCCATCTGCTTATCAATGTATAATCAGAATTTTTAAAATTTAACTCATCAGACCATATTACAATAGGAACGAAAGTAAAACTATGTTCGTTAAAAATTCCTTTTTTAGGCCAAAATAATCGCTGAAACTGTGGATTAATTTTAAAAATACCCTCTCTACGCACAAAACCCAACTCTGATCTAAAATTATCACCAACATATAATCCGCTTAAGCGCATTCTATATTTTCTGCTATTGAATTGAGTTGAAGCCCCTGTTGAAAAATCTTTATTTTCTAAACCTGGCGAAAACGATTTATGAAAATAGTATTTACCATTCCATGTATTATCTTTTGATGCTAAATTATAATCTAAACCGATTACTCGATTATAACTATTATTATCTTCGTCATCATCGTTGTCATTAATGAAATCATAATCTTTAGTTGTCTGTTTATTAATGAATAAAAAACTTAAATTAGAACGATTAAAAAGTTTATGCTGTAACGCCAATACAGCATTATTCGTTGCACCTATTTCGTTTATTTCATCTTCAGCAGTTTGCATATTTAACAATCCAACTCTGAAATTATTATTGAGCTTTCCGCTAAAGCGTGCACCAGCAATGATATCGTTTCCAATCGTTTCATCTTCTAAGTCTTTAGCAATACCAATACGTCTTGAAAAAAAAGTACGTGAGTCTCTAAAATCTCCAAAACTTCCAAATAAATCGCTATTTTCTACAAAAAACTGACGTCTTTCTGGTAAGGCAATGCTAAAACGAGTTAAATTGGTTACTTGCTGATCTACTTCTACCTGTGAAAAATCAGGATTGATAGTCAAATCAAGATTCATACTATTTCCAATAGTGAATTTGGCATCACCACCAATTTTAAATGAATTTTCATTGGTGTTCTCTTCATAATCTTTAAAAGCACCTGTATTAATATACGGAATTAACGAAATAGGTGATTTTGATTTACCCAAAGGCTTCTCAAAAGTCATATCGCCCATATAGGCTAAACTAAAAATAAATTGATTTTGCGGAATGTTAATCCATGTATTTCGTTCGTTATCCTGCGTATCAAAATGATAGCTGTTAAAACGCCATTTGGTTTCACCTTCTTTGTATTTAAACGCTGATAACGGTATTGCCCATTCGGCAATATAATAACCTTCATAAATTCTTGATTCACCAATCCATTTAGTATCCCAACTAGTATCAAAACCCCTTACATCTGTACCTCCACCTGAAATCAAGGCTTCACGTAATACTCCATACGGATTAGTTCCAAAAAAGAATGCATTACTACCATCATTAAATGTGTCAAAAAGCAGACTGATATTATCATTGCCGGAAGCACGAAAATCACGACGTAGTGATGGGATTATATAGTTTTTATCCTTTGCATACACCTTAATCCCAACATATAAGGTTTTATCATCAAACAACATGCGTATTTCGGCTTGTTGTTTTGCTTGTTGACTGTCTGTTGGGAAATGTTGCCAGAAATCTTTGGCGGGTTTTGCGATGGTCCATGGAGCCTCATCCAATACAGCATCAATCTTTATAGGAGACTCAATATATTTTACCGTAAACTGCTTTTGTTGAGCGGTTGATTTATAAAGGCAGAAAAATAAAATTAAAGTGAGTAGGGTTAATTGTTTTTTCATTCCACTAGTTGACAAGGTCAAATATAGAATAATAAAATGTTAAAGAAACTATAAAATCATTCGTTTTGATCTTTCTTTTTTGGTTGCCGCTTTGCATTTTTTAAGCTTTGGTTGAGCATCCATTCTAACTGTCCGTTAGTACTACGGAATTCGTCGGCAGCCCATTTTTCAATAGCCTTGAGCATATCTTCATTGATACGTAACGCAAATGCTTTTTTCTTTGCCATTTTCTAGATTAAGTTCACAAATTTAACAATAATGTTAATTTTCATGATTAATAATTTTATCCGAGTAAGTTAATAGTACACTCTTTACTGCTTCTTCCTTTTGGGTTCCTATTAAAATTTTCTTCCCATTTTGCAACTCTAATTGAAGACCAATATTTCCTTTAACATTAAAAGCAACTCCTTTACTTTTTCTCTTGAGTAAGCGTACTTTCATTCCCCAACCACCAAATTCTGAAATAGGATCATATTTTCTAACATAAGCCTTATTTAATTCATGCCAAGCAATAAATTTGATCGATAAATGAAAAGGAATAAGCCTATAATAAATTCCTTTTTCATCGATTCTGGTTTTTAATTTAAAAGAAAGAATAAGCCCATAAACTAATATCATTGAGCCAAGAACAACAATTAGCCCAATCAATGAATCATTATTGTAACCATTAGACCCTACATACGCCTTTGCCACTACAACTATTAAAACTGCAAAACTTATAATCGAAAGTATATATAGCCACAATTGCGTGAATTTTTGTTCTTCTTTAAATATTCTCATCTAGACTAAATTAAAAACTATTCCAATTATGGTTACTAAAATTGAAATTAACAGTAAAATCATAATTTTATCTTATTCTTTAATACTCCTAATATATTATCGGTTCTTATCGCGTTCAAAAACTATTCTTGCTGAATTTTCACCTATGTGCTTCATCTCCCAACCATTTCGGGCATTTTCATTCAATGCATCTTCAAGCTTTTGATTATTATTAGTTAAGCCCATTTTCCAGTTAATAACTTTATATTCTTTCATAGTTTACTGATTTAAAGTTCCAGCATTTACAACTGGTGTAGCATCTTTATCAGAACATAAAATAACCATCAAATTACTAACCATAGCAGCCTTACGTTCTTCATCTAAATCGATAATTTCTTTTTTGCTTAACTCTTCTAAAGCCATTTCTACCATACTCACGGCACCTTCTACAATCTTATGTCTTGCCGCAACAATTGCCGTAGCTTGCTGACGCTTTAACATAGCATTCGCGATCTCTTGTGCATATGCTAAATAGCCAATTCTAGCTTCTAAAACTTCTATACCCGCAGTTGATAGACGCTCTTCAATTTCTTTCTCTAAAGCTTCACTTACTTCATTCACACTAGAACGCAATGTAATATCCTCTGTATGACCTTCGTCTGCAAAATTATCATAAGGATACATACTGGCTAACTTACGTACGGCAGCGTCTGTCTGTACTCTTACAAAATTTTCATAATTGTCAACATCGAAAGCTGCCTTATAGGTATCGTGTACTCTCCACACTAAAATGGTACTTATCATAATTGGGTTACCCAATTTATCATTCACTTTCAAACGTTCACTATCAAAGTTACTAGCTCTTAATGATATTTTCTTTTTAGTATAAAATGGATTTACCCAATAAAAACCATTCTTTTTTACTGACCCTATATATTTACCAAATAATAATAAAACCCTAGAGTTGTTGGGTTGTACCATTATAAAGCCTGGTACCATAAACAAACTTAACAGTATTGCAAAACCAAATAATGGCATTCTAATGGCGATAATGGAAGCAATACCTCCTAAGAATAAAATTAAAAATAAAAAGAGCATTGAATAACCGTTTGCCGGTACAATTGTATTTTCTTGTTTCATGTTAATTGATTTTAAATGATTAATGAATTTATTATGATATTATTTTGATATCACAAAGATATAACTTTTTTTTTCACATTTCCAAATATTTTAACAAACTTATTTTATACTTTAGCAAAAAAACAAATACAATGAAAAGTCTTTTAATATTTTTACTTGTTGGATTTTTAAATACATCAACAACGACAGAATTCAAACCAGTTTGGGGTCCAACAGGACATAGAGCCACGGGTAAAATAGCAGAAAAGCATCTTACTAAAAAAGCAAAAAAACAGATTGATAAATTATTAAATGGAGAAAGTTTAGCTTTTGTTTCGACCTATGCTGATCAAATTAAATCTGATAGAAAGTATAATGATTTTTACACATGGCATTATGTAAATATGCCCTTGGATACAAAATATGAAGATTCAGAAAAAAACCCTAAAGGAGATCTAGTAACGGGTATTAATAAATGCATTTCGGTATTAAAAAATAAAAATAGTAGTAAAGAAGATAAAGCTTTTTACTTGCGAATGCTTGTACATCTTATCGGTGATCTGCATCAACCCATGCATATAGGAAGAGCAGAAGATAAAGGTGGTAATACCATTCAGGTACAATGGTTTGGACGTGGTACAAACCTACATAGAGTTTGGGATGAAGATATGATCCGGGAATGGAAAATGAGTTATGTTGAACTAGCAAATAATACTAAGGATTTGTCAAAAGAACAAATTAAAGCGATCGAAAAAGGAACTGTTGTTGATTGGGTACATGATACTCATAAACTTTCGAAAACAGCGTATGAATCTGTTAAAGTTGGCGAAAAATTACGATACAGATATTCATACGATCATTTCGCTACGGTTAGAACACAACTACAAAAAGGTGGAATTCGGTTAGCTAAATTATTGAATAATATTTTTAAGTAATATTTATTGCGACCTGACAGGTTTTAACATCTTGTAAGGTCTCGTTTTATTCAAGTGTCAAAATTAAATCGTCTTGTTTTACCATTACTCCCGCTGCTAAAGTAATAGATTTTACTTTTCCTTTTTTTACTGCAGTCACCGTAGTTTCCATTTTCATAGCCTCAATAATAAACAAAGGGTCATTTTCTTGAATTAAATCGCCTTTCTTAACTAATACTTTGTATAAAGATCCTTGTAAAGGAGCTCCAACCTGATGAACATCACTTGTGTCGGCTTTTACATGTTCTGTTGATTCAATTTTAAGAGATTTATCTTTGATTTCAACATACCTATTCTCACCATTTACTTTAAAAAATACGATACGAATGCCTTCTTCATTAGCACTACTTACTGAGAGTAATTTAACGACAATCGTTTTACCAGGTTCTAGCTCTATTAGTGCTTCTTCACGACGCTTGACACCATAGAAAAAGTTTTTAGATGGTATAGTGGCTAAACTTCCATATAATTTATGCTTTTCATGCGCCTGCTCAAAAACTTTAGGATATAAGCAATGAGATAAAAAATCTTCAAATTCTATAGGTCTTGTAAATCCTTTTTGGAATTTCTTTCTAAAAGTCTCATAATCCAAATCAAAATCAATAGGCTTTAAATGAGCATTTGGTCTATTTTTATATGGTTTTTTATCCCTTAGAATTATTTTTTGCAGCTTCTTCGGAAATCCTCCAACCGGTTGGCCCAAATCTCCTTTAAAAAAACTAATTACGGATTCAGGAAATGAAATTTCATCTCCTCTTTGCATTACATCATTTGGAGTTAAATCATTGGTAACCATAAATATTGCCATATCTCCAACGACTTTAGAACTTGGCGTTACTTTTATCAAATTTCCAAACATTGTATTTACCTCAGCATACATTTTCTTAACCTCTTCAAACCGATCTCCTAAACCTAATGCTATGGCCTGTGGACGCAAATTTGAATACTGACCTCCTGGAATTTCATGTTGAAAAACCTCGGCAGTACCAGCTTTTAACCCTGATTCGAAGGGATAATATAACTCTCTTGTATTCTCCCAGAAGTTAGAAAATTCATTCAATTTTTGAATATCAAAATCATGAGCTCTTTTATCGAATTTCATCATTTCGACTACTGAATTGAAATTTGGTTGTGACGTCAAACCTGACAATCCGCCAAGGGCTACATCAACTACATCAACCCCTGCTTCAATTGCTTTTAAATAAGTAGCTGTTTGTAAAGAAGATGTATCATGTGTATGTAAATGAATAGGTAAATTCACCGTGCCCTTTAATGCTTTTATCAATTCAGATGCGGCATACGGTTTTAATAAGCCAGCCATATCTTTTACAGCTATCATATGGGCTCCAGCATTCTCTAGATCCTTAGCCAACTGTGTATAATATGCCAAATTATATTTAGTCTGAGCAACATCTAAAATATCACCGGTATAACTAATTGCTGCTTCTGCAATTCCCCCTGTTTTATTACGAACATAATTGATACTCGGTTCCATTGCTTTCACCCAATTTAAAGAATCAAAAATTCTAAAAATATCAATACCATTCTCCCAAGATTTTTCAACAAATTTTTCTATCAAATTATCTGGATATGCCTTATAACCTACTCCGTTTGAACCCCGCAATAACATCTGCAATAATATATTAGGCATCGCTTTACGGAGTTCTCTTAATCGAGCCCATGGATTTTCATGTAAGAATCGCAAACAAACGTCAAAAGTAGCTCCACCCCAAACTTCCATACTAAACGTATTTGGATGATTTTTAGCAAAACTTTCTGCTACTCTTAACATATCATAAGTACGCATACGCGTTGCCAACAAAGACTGATGCGCATCCCGCATAGTGGTATCAGTATACTGTATCTTCTTTTCTTTTTGTAACCATTTACAAAATTTTTCAGGCCCTAATTTTGTTAGTAGATCTTTAGATCCTTCAGGATATTCTGCAGAAATGTTGAACTTAGGAACTTTGGCGTTTGTAAAAACTTTAGAATCATCTTTAAATTTTACATCAGGATTGCCATTTACAATTATGTCACCTAAATATTTAGTTATTTTCGTTGTACGGTCTTGTGGTAATTTTATTTTGAATAAAGAAGGTGTATTTTGAATAAAATTAACGGTCGCTTTTCCTTCTTTAAAAGTTTTATGCTGAATTACATTCTGCAAAAAATGTATATTGGTTTTTACACCACGAATACGAAATTCTTTTAACGCTCGTGTCATTTTACGGGTTGCTCCATCTAGAGTTCTGCCATGAGCAGAAACTTTTACAAGCATAGAATCAAAAAACGGACTCACACTGTAAGATTGGTAAATACTACCTGCATCTAAGCGAATACCCATCCCTGAGGCACTTCGATACGTAGTTACGGTACCATAATCTGGTGTAAAATTATTTTCTGGATCTTCAGTTGTAAGTCGACATTGTAAGGCAAATCCGTATGTAGCTAACGTATCTTGTTCATGTATTTTAATTTGTTTTGAAGACAATTTATAACCGCCAGCCACAAATATTTGCGTTTTTACCAAGTCAATACCAGTAACCATTTCTGTTACAGTATGTTCTACTTGAATTCTAGGATTTACTTCGATAAAATAAATATTATTTTCCTTATCTAATAAAAATTCAACTGTTCCGATATTATTGTAATTTACTTCTTCAGCAATTGTGATAGCATAATTATACAGGTCTTGTTTAACCTTATCGGATAAATTATGTGAAGGAGCAACTTCAACCACTTTTTGATGGCGTCGTTGTACAGAGCAATCTCTTTCAAATAAATGACGAATATTGCCATGTCTATCACCTACAATTTGAACTTCTATATGCTTTGGCTCTTCTACATACTTTTCCAAAAACATAGTATCATCACCAAAAGCATTTAATGATTCATTACGTGCTGAATCAAAAGTTGATTCCAGCTCTTCTGGTGTTCTTACAACCCGCATTCCTCTACCTCCACCTCCTGAAGCTGCTTTTAGCATCAATGGATAACCAATAGTTCCAGCTTCCGATAAGGCAATATTTAAAGAAGTTAACTTCTTTTTATTACTTTCAATAATTGGTACTTTACATTTAACAGCAATTTTTTTTGCTGTAATTTTATCCCCTAAGGCATCCATAACTTCTGGATCGGGTCCAATAAAAATAATACCATTCTCAGCACAAGTTCGAGCAAAATCAGAATTTTCTGATAAAAATCCATAGCCGGGATGAATCGCATCTACATTTTTAGATTTTGCCAAAGCTACAATCTCATCAATATCAAGATACGGTTTTAAAGGTTGGTTATTCTCCCCAATTTGATATGACTCATCTGCTTTATATCTATGCTGTGAATATCTATCTTCATAGGTATAAACTGCTACAGTAGCTATATTCAGCTCGTTACAAGCTCTTAATACACGTATCGCAATTTCACTTCTGTTTGCAACAAGGACCTTTTTAATATTCATGCTTGGTTAATGTTATTTTATAATATATGGGTTTACATTTTTGTAATTTCTGACAATAAATTCTAAGGCTGTTTTTAATATGTCGCCCATGTTTTTCGTCTTTTTAAATACAACATCTCCGGTCAAATCAAATAATCCCATTTTTAGCTCTTTTATTTTTTCTGGAGTTGAAATAGTATCGTTACACATACAACTTAGTAAATCACCAAGTCTTTCATATTCACTAGAAGCTCTTTTTGCCAGTAAAGAACGTTCTTCAATTTTATATTGTTCAATAGATTCTTCCCGTAAAAGGCCCAGTGTCATTTCAACCAATTTATTATTCTCTTTTAAAAATTGAGGCTTATAAACTTTAGGATTCCCTTCAAAACTTTGCTGATCAAAATCAATGGCTCTGATTCTATATTGAATGCTGTCAAAATCATGTGTTAGTACCATTACATAGTTGTAGGATCGCATATCACCTAGCAAACGAGTGAAACAACGTTCATTAAACTTTACAAACTCTTTTGCAATTGCTTTTTTAGTTTGCTCAGAACAAGCGTCTAATTGGTCATCAATGAAGGTGTCTCCAGGTATACCGGAAATATGCTCCTCAATTAAAGTGTCTTTATGTACTAAAAAATTGATATGATTAGGTGAAAGCAAATGTTCTAACTCTAAACCATAAATCCTGGAAGCATCAGCTTTTTTTATGTAGAGATAAATATAATTGTCATTCAAAATATTTCGAACTTTTATACGAAAAGGTTTTGAGTTACCAAAAGTGCAAAAATCAATCGCGTCAATATTTAAGAAAGGTAAAATAGAATCACTACCGTCGGCATGTAAAATAGTGTACATCCGCTTTAGGCTCATTTCAATTTCTTCACGCTCATGTTCGGCAAAATAAGTACTAATCCATAAAGTATCATTTCCTTTTTCGTCATGAATTTCTACGGCGCCTTGAAAGCGCAATAAATCATCATAATAAATAGGTATTTTTATGTTTCGGCTATTTTGTGTCAAATAACTTGATAGTTGCTCACTAATTGGGTAAGCAGGTTTCTTTTTTGACATTAATTTTTCATTCATCAGCAGTGCAAAAAACTCGTTAAAGGTACTATGATTTAAAGCATAAAACAAAAAACAATCTAAGTAAGTTTAACACTAATATCCTTTTTAACACATTTAATATTTTTGTTATTATTTTTTAAGGATATGCTAATTATGAGTCTAATTTTTAAAAATTAAAAAGACAAGTACATAAATTTTGGTCCTAAAATAAGATTCGGTTAGACTAAAAATATACATTTATGACCATTAATAATCTAACTAAAAACGAACGAACTATTTTTTGTTAAAATTTTATTACTTTTATACTCTGAAATAACTCAATTTTATAATAAAAAACTAAATATAACGTTATTCGATAAAACTGTACCCTATGAGAAAATCAATTTTTATAAAAGCTTTCATAATTGTTGTTTTTATAAGTTTTACGGTTACCGCGTCAGCACAACAAGAATTATTTCAATTACCAAAAGAATTTGTTTATGCTAAAGAATTGATTCCTACCCTGAGATCAGATATGAGGTATTACTCTTCCAATAATTTTATTGGGAAACCAATAGATGGTTATATTAAACCAAAATGTATTTTGACAAAAGAAGCCGCTGCTGCTTTAAAAAATGTACAAGATGAATTAGGGCGATTAGGTTTTGGTCTATTGATTTATGACGCATACAGACCTCAAAAAGCTGTTGATCAATTTGTAAAATGGGCAGAAGATGAAACTGATACCATAATGAAGAACAGATTCTACCCCAATCTAAATAAAAGTGAATTATTTGACAAAGAATATATTGCTAAAAAATCCGGTCACACCAGAGGAAGCACTGTTGATCTAACAATAGTATCATTAACAACTGGTCATATTTTAGACATGGGAAGTGAGTATGATCTATTTGATGAAAAATCGGCAACAGATTATCCAAATATTACCAGAAACCAGCGTGCTATTCGTTTATTATTAAAAAGACGAATGGAAAAACATGGTTTTAAATCACATCCTAAAGAGTGGTGGCATTATACATTGGCCAAAGAGCCATACCCAAATAAATACTTTGATTTTGAAATAGAATAAAAGATAAAAAAACCACTCAATGAGCGGTTTTTTTATAGGTTAATTTGAAATTAGTTTTATTTAGTTTTCAAGTCTACAACGCCCCTATTCGTAAAAATGATATTTCATCTAGGTCGTAAGATTGAGCGAATATTTCATATCCGTTTTTTCTTAAGATATTAACTATTTTTTTTGATTTTTCAACTCCTTTTATAAAAAAACGATCATGAAATTCTACGAGAATTTGATCAATAACAACATTCGATTCTATGATATTTTCCAAAACATCATACTCAGAACCTTCAATATCCATTTTGACTACATCAATATGGTTGTGTTTTAATTCTTTAACAATATCTGAAAACGAATTCATTTGAACCTTTATACATTTTTCTACCGAAATATTTGTTTGAATTGTTGCACTACCGGAAACATGATCAGGATCTATAGGAAGATAAAAATCAATACTTTCAGTTTTAGTTCCAATTCCATATTCATAAAAATAAAAATCAGGCGGTAAGTCTTGTGTTTTAATCCAGTTTATAGATTTTGGAGTTGGATCAAATGCAAACAATTTACATTTATGTTTCGATAGTATTGCTTTATCAAAGGAAATATCTTTGCCTACACCAAATGAATAAACAATTGAATTTTTATTCAATAATTTAGGACAAATATAAAACCCTCCATACTCTTCGTTACCATACCATTCATAATTACATTTAATTCGAGTTCTTAAATGTTTTGCCTTTTTCGTAGATAATGCAATGTTATATTTAACAATTGTTATTTTCTTATTTAAACTATTTTTTAATCGTCTCGCTTTATTAATGATTTTAAAAGGTATGAATTTTACGATGCTATTCATTTAATAAATTATGACATATGAATATAGTAACTATATCCCATTATATATGCAAGATACTATTTTTTAATGCTAGTCAGTTTTATCTTTATCCCGTTGTTCAATTTTAGGTTGGTAACCGTTAATTGTATCACTTTCATTGTACATTCCATTTGAAATACCTATCATAAATGCTGTGAGAATTAAAATAACTTTTCGTTTTAACCAGTACGTAAATGATTTTACAAACTTTACTATTCTATAAGTTTTGGTTTTTAGTTTATACATTTTATAATGATAAATGGTTAGACATCTATTTATCACGATGCAGGAATCTGCATATTCAGGTAGCTAAACTTTATGCTACGCTATATAAACTTGAATAAATTTTTGTGGAATGTAATCTAGATTTGTAGTAAAACAAATAATTTGAAATAAAGTTGTTTATACCAAGAACAACTAATGCTTGTAATTTTAAAGTTGTTTTGACTTGGTTTTTAAAATGATATAAAAGTGTTTGAAAACTCTCTATAAATAAAATGAATACTTTCTTTGTAAAATGACCTTTTACAAAATAATTGCCCTTTAAATCTGCTGTCCGTTTATTCCTTACAACTTGAGAAGTTTGAAAATAATGACAAGCAACATACTGTGAATTTGAAGT
>Ga0209344_10002825_pt1 | contig 18399 bp, 15 predicted proteins | sample Cruoilmetagenom6_FD_187293 | JGI IMG/M metagenome (GOLD analysis project Ga0209344, IMG submission 187293) | Oil polluted marine microbial communities from Coal Oil Point, Santa Barbara, California, USA - Santa Barbara Oil Seep Sample 6 (SPAdes)... | ecosystem: Environmental > Aquatic > Marine... | reverse complement strand
TAGATGTGGTTTTACTGTTGGATGTAATTGAACACATTGAAGATGAAATCACTTTTTTAAAAGAACTTAACCAATCAGGGTTAATTGACAATAACACCAAAATTATTATTACTGTTCCGGCATATCAACAACTATTTAGCAACCATGATGTTTATTTAAAACATTTCAGAAGATATAACATTGCCTTATTGAATGATCACCTCCAACAAGCAGGCTTTAAAAGCCAACAAACGGGTTATTTCTTTTTTTCATTATTATTTTTAAGAATCATTCAAAAACTCCTTCAAGGCAATAAAACAGTTGATACTGAGAAAGGAATTGGTGCTTACCAATCAAAAGGATGGGTAGATACATTTATGGTCAACACCTTGTATTTCGATTTTTTAATTGGCAAATTTTTTAGCGTTTTAGGAATTAAACTGCCAGGATTATCTTGTTTTTCAATATGTCAGCAACAGCCATCATAATACCCTGCTACAACGAAGGAAAAAGGCTAAACCAACAAGCTTTTTTGTCTTTTTTGGCCAATAACAAAAACTACCATTTGTTTTTAGTAGATGATGGTAGTACAGACAATACATTTAAAGTACTAACTGAGCTTGAAACCCAAAATCCAACTCAAATAACCACTTTAAAAAATGATAAAAATTTAGGAAAGGGAGAAACAGTAAGGAATGGAATGTTAGCAGCATACAATACCAATAGCTTTGCCCAAATTGGGTTTTTAGATGCCGATTTATCTACTCCTTTAACTGAGTTTGTGGTATTAACTAATTTTCTTATACAACATAACAAAAAAGCAGTTTTTGGTTCTCGATTAAAACGTGTTGGAGCAGCAATTGAACGTTCTCTAATAAGGCATTTAGTCGGGAGATTTTTTGCCACATTAATTGGTTGGACAATAAAAATACCGTTCTATGATACGCAATGTGGAGCCAAAGTTTTTAATAGTGATGTTATTCCAACTATTATTTCAACACCATTTGTATCTCGTTGGTTGTTTGATGTAGAGATTATTTTACGACTAAAACAACTTTTTGGAAAAGACGTAACTTCGTTGCTTTATGAATACCCAATTAGCCAATGGAATGATGTAAAAGGTTCAAAAATTACTTGGAAAGATAGTGTTAAAGTTCCAATTGAACTCTCAATAATAAAAATAAAATATTGAAACAGATATTTGTATTTTTATACTTTTAAAAAAATTTTTGTTAATGAAAAAAATCTACTTAACCCTTTTTGTTATTTTATTTATTGGTAGCGCTTATTTAGCTTATTTAAGGCTAGAATTTACCAATTCTTTACCTAAATTAAACAACAATAAATTTGAAATAGATAGCAAACCGTTTACACCAATTGTATTAAATTACATAGTTTCATGGCAAACAAATGGCAAGGACTATTGGGGTTCTCCAACAGCTGATTATGGGAAACTATACACCAATAAAGAAGAAGCTCACAAAGCTTTGCTATCTGAATTTGAATTAATTAAAGAATTAGGATTTAATACTGTGAGAATAGTTAGGATTGGAGAACCTAATATAGATAAAGAGTTTGGCACTTTGTCTTATCGTTTAAAAATTAATGAAACTAAAGACACCTTAATTAGTTTAGATAATACCTTGGCTTATAAAAACTATTTTAACTCTATTAATGAAGTATTAAACATTGCATCTCAATCCGGTTTAAAAGTAATCCTTTTAACTAAACTTTCGCCCAACCATGTTTCTTCTAATAATTATTTACAAAAAATTACCACCCGATTTAAAAACAATAAAACAATTTTAGCATTAGACTTATTTAATGAACCATTATATTTTGATTCTCCTGAAAAAGAAAAAAAAGAAGTATATGCTATTGTTAGCACATGGAATCATACCGTTAAAAATAATGATATAAAAAGATTAACTACGATAGGGTTAGAAGGTATTAGGGAAGTTTTTAGGTGGGATCCTAATATTCTTCCTGTTGATTTCATATCTTATCATCCATACGAATATGAACCGGAACAGGTAAGAAATGAGATTTATTGGTATGGAAAATATACTAAGAAACCATGGATAATAGGCGAAACTGCCATCCCTGCAGATAATGATTCTATTACTTATGAAAAACAAGCACAATTTGCAAAAAAGACTATACAACAAACTTTTAACTGTGGTGGAATTGGTTACTCTTGGTGGCAATATAAAGATGTGGAATGGGGAGTTTATCACGCCAATTTTATGGGTATACTTAACAGAAATGGTGAAACGAAAACAAGTACCGGTAAAACCATTAACGGAACACCAAAACCAATTGCAACCCAATTTAAAAATATTGATATAAAAGCAAATCATGACAGTTGTTTATGTTTAAATAATTATTACAATTATTCTGCAAATGATTCTTTTAAAATTGTAGGGGTTATGATTGACAAAAAAAACAACCCTATTGAAGGAGGTGTGGTATTAGCTTGGAATGAAGATTGGACACATTCTTACCATACTATTACTAAAAAGGATGGTAGCTTTGAATTATTGGGTAGTTACCCATTCTATCATTGGATGGCTTCAGCAACAGAATATATTATGATTAGAGGGGAATTAAACCCAGATACAGCCTCAATTCATAATAAAATACCAACCATTAATTTAGGTAACTTGAAAATTAAAAGGCTAGAATTACATTAATACTAATAAACCCTCCAAGATATATTTTTTAGCAACAGGAAATTTTTTAAACACTCAGCATTTTTTCAACATTGTTAAAAAAAACTTAGGATTACTACTGTGTATTTCCATGTGTATAATCGCACTTATCAATTTTGATGAATATGGTGTTAGTTGGGATGAAGAGGATCAACGAAAAACAGGAATAGTAAATTATGATATATATTTTCTAATAGCCCAGATTTATTAACTTGGTACAATAAAGATTATGAATTCCCTTAAAGTCAAAAAGTGTTTTCTATAACTATTCAAAACAATACCATTACTCAGATTTATAAAGTATGATAATTATACCGAAATCAGATTAAATACGTAATTTTAATTTTGCTTTATAATCCTAAACTGCTCGTTAATCCCTATTGTTTTAGAATTGGCATAAATTAAATTTGAATGGGAAACACTAAAGTATTTGTTATTAACTGCTTTTAATGCAACATAATTATCGTTTAAAGGAATCAATTCAAATATTTCCCATGACCCTATTTCATTCCTATTTGCTAATACTTCTAAATCTTGTTGTATTTCAACAGCAGCAAATTTATTATTACTAAACTGTAAGGCTATTTTATTTTTCTCTAGTTCAATTAAATTTAGGTAGTTTAATTTCTGTTCGTCTTTTTGTACAGTTAAAAAATTATTGTTATGTTCATCATAATATACGAAATTACCATCAAAAGTGCTAAGTGTTATTTTTATTGGGGTATTAAAAAACGATTCTAAAATTATACTATCATCTTCTTTTATATAAGCTGGTATTTTTGAAAAAAAATCAATTATTACAATCTTGTAATGTTCTTTTTTTAATTTTTTCAATTCAAGTTCTGTTGGTAATCTTTCATAAACAATATAATCAGAAAAAAACATAATAGAAATATTATCTAAATTGGTAGAATTAAAAAAAATAGTTTTTTCTTTTTCATATTTTCCCTTAATTCTAAGTGCAAAATTTTTTGCTCTTGTTTTTGTTGTTTTAACGAAATAACGTGAACTACTTTTTTTCCAGTCGGTATGTCTTTCTTGAATTTGTTCAACATCTATAAAAAGAAAAACAATAGTTATAAGCGATAAAAAAACAACCATATTATTAATCCATTTTGTTTTTAAGGGATTATATTTTTCTGAAATTATATAGAAAAGATATCCTAATGAAATAAAAAAAATTGGGTAGATAATAGATGTAAATGCGACCATTTTAGTCGCTGAAATTGTAAAAAATACATAAACAATTATTATATAAGCAATTATACTAATGCGAATGGATTTGTTTTTAATTTCCGAAATAAACAGAATTATAGCTAAGGGTAAAATAAAAGCCCCAATAATACCAAAGCAATCTTTTAATTGATTAAAATAAAACCAAGTGTTTCCACTATGCCCTTCTACTACCTCAAAAAAATGCTTAGTATTTAAACCATACTCTATTTTGCTTTCTATCGGGTACATTATGTGTACATATATTTGCCATGGTAAAAAAACAACTATACATGTGCTTAATGAAAGTAGTAAATTTTTAAAATCATTCCACTTCTTTTCTTTTTCTTTAATAAAAAGAAAAGATATCCCCCATCCAGAAAACACTAGCAACCCTACTAGCCATTTGTTTAAAATTGCTAATCCCGCAAAAACACCTATCAACCAAATATATTTTCTAACTTCCGTTGTTTTATACATAACAAAAGCCCATATGCTAAGTGTAACATAAAATAAAAAAGCGACATCATTATGGTCTGTGCTTTCATAACCCGAAATAAAGTCTAAGAAAAAACCCATTACAGAAAAAAACAAAGCAGATAAATAACCCACTCTCTCATTTACCAATTGTTTTCCTATTTTAAAGATAATCCATATTAGAATTGTTGACATTATTACACTTGGAAATCGAACAGCAAAAATAGTTGCTCCAAATATTTTAATACTTAGTGCAATTTGCCAAAGAAAAAGTGGTTGCTTATGAAGCCAGATGTAGTTAGAACTCCAGTCGGAAATATTATAACTTAAAATATGGTTTTTAAACAATTTAGGTTCTAAAAAATTATCTGATAAATTTTTAGCTACTAAAGCATGAATTTGTTCATCCCATAAATGCAAATATTCATCGAGAGTTGCCATAAAAACCCTAAGAACAAGTCCTCCTATAACTAAAAAGAATAAGGCTATCCGTATATTTTTTTTATATGAATATAAATACACACTAACAAGATAAATTATTGTTATTATAGATAGTATAAATACTTGATTGAAGGTGAAGTAAGTATTCATAAAAAGAATTAATTAGAACTTTCTAGCTGTATTAGTTGAATAGAGTTAATATTTATTTTACTTTCTAAACACCACTTTTTTAATGAATTTTCATCTGTATGATCAAAAAAACTCATGTAATTATCTGGATATGAACCCAGAATACCGTTAACACACGTTAACCCTAATTCCTGACAAGCCAACATTACACTAATATGGGTTTCTATAACTTTTGTATGCGATTTTTTATCTTCCTCACTTAATGAATAAGCAATCACATCAAACTTTTTATCGTGTTCTTTTAAAATAGTCTCTTTAACAATAGTCACATTAGTAATAGCTTCATCTTTTGAAAACCTTCTTACTTCCCAATTTAAATCAAATACATTATCTACAATTACAAGTATTGGAAGTATATAAACCAACACTTTTGCCCATTTATATTTTTCTTGTAAGGTTACAAATACAAAAACTAAAATTAAAATGAAAAAAATTATTTGAGTATTAATAATTCTATTTAAAGCCCTCATTGAAGAAAAGCCAGGAATTTCAAAAATAATTTTATATAAAGTAACTCCACCTATATTTAAACAAAATACGATACTTAATAAAAAAGCAGTACTAATAAAAATAAGTGTACGTCTTTTTTTTAAATCTATGTTTCTCATCATTAATACTACTGGTAAAAAAAATATTGCTAGCCATGGTAATATGCCTGGAAAAATAAAATGTAACCACCATTCTTCAAAACCATATGCACTATGAGTATAAAATAATTTTCCCCATAAGGTTGAAGCTGGCGTAGAGAAAAAATATGAACTTGGTCGTGGTATACTATAAATTACCTCATCAAATTCTCTCATTCCTAATGATTGAGACACCTCTATATACGGCAATATCAATGGTAGTAAAATAAGCCCTGAAAAAATAATCAAGCCTAAGGTTAATATTATTTTTTTTATCTCTCCAAACTGTTTTATTAAGGTTAAATCCTTGTAAACAATAACATAGCTTATTAAAATAAATAACAAAGAATAAATAACAAAAAACCCTAAATAAATACCACAGTAAAATTGATAAACAATTCCAAATAATAAAAAAGTTAGATATTTAATCTCCTTATCTTTTAAATATTTCCAACACCAATAAAACAAAAATGGTATAAGAAATCTTGGAAAAACTTGAACATGATAAATTTGTCCTATATTAAACAATCCAAATGCAAAAATATAAGCCCCTACTGATGATAAAATAATTGAGTTTGACCATTTCTTTAAAGCAAAAAAACAAAAGACATAATTTAAAACACAAATAGTTAAAAACCACAATTGAAATGATGTTTCTCTATCAACATCTAACAGCCTAAAAATGGCATAAATAGGCATTGTTCCTAATAAATTATCGGAAAATGCAATTACGTTTTTAGTTGGGTACATAAAAGAAGCATCCCAATAATGTTCTACTTTTCCAATTAAATATTGATAGCCGTGTTCTAATATAAAGTTATTAAACCTTGCATCTCCCATGTCACCAGGTATCATAGAGAAATCTAATCCCAATATTCTAATCGGAAAAATATATGTTCCAATTAACAATAAAAAGAGTGGCAAAAAAAATAAAGAATAACTATTGTTTAAAAATCTAAACCTATTCATACCTACATAATTACTCACAAATTATACTTCAAAATACACCAAATAGCTCTAAAACCATCTTTCCAGCCAATTTTTTTACCTTCTTCATAGGTTCTTCCATAATAAGATATACCCACTTCATAAATTCTGATTTTTGGAACCCTTGCCAATTTTGCTGTCACTTCAGGTTCAAAACCAAACCTTTTTTCTTTTAATGTTAAGCTTTTAGCGATATCACTTCTTATTAATTTGTAACAGGTTTCCATATCCGTCAAATTCAAATTGGTAAACATATTTGAAAGAGACGTTAGAAATTTATTTCCTATGGAGTGCCAAAAAAATAAAATTCGGTGAGGGTTTCCTCCCATAAAACGAGAACCATAAACTACATCGGCAAAACCCTCTACAATTGGTTTTAATAAATAATTAAATTCTCTGGGGTCATATTCTAAGTCCGCATCTTGAACAATTAAATATTCTCCTGTTGCTAATGCTATTGCTTTATGAATGGCAGCACCTTTTCCTTGGTTAACAGGTTGGTTAAAAAGCTGTATAGCTAATTCAGTATTATTTTTAATGTAATTTTCAATTACTTCAGCAGTATTATCTGTTGAGCAATCGTTTACAATAATAATCTCTTTTTCAATATCATTAATTAACTTAACAGCTTTAACCTTATCTAATATAAGGTGAATAGTTTTAGCTTCATTGTAAGCAGGTATAAGTATCGATAACTTCATTTTATAACTTTAAAAAAACCAAAACTACAATATTTTTTACAATAAAGTAATTTAAAGTCTGAGCCATAAATTAAAATAAGTTTTAATCTATTAACCTTATTCTTCTATATAGTTTAATATTAGTTTTTAGCTTAATTTATATTTACTTTCAGAGTAAGTATAAGCATTATTTTCTATTTTTTTTCAATAGCAGTGGAAGCTTTAAACAAAGAATATGAACAGTAAAAAAATATTGCAACGGCCAAATTGCAAGACTTGGCAGCGTTAATCTGTCACCTTGCCAATACGAAATACCAGAAGCAAATAATATGTAATAATTAATAGCTCCTAAAATTAATAATATTAAAAGTTGATTTTTTGATTGTTTTTTAAAAGCAAGAAGTAAAATTAATGTTGGAACAAACAATATAAGAAACACCTTGTGTAAATGATAAGACCAATAATTATATTCCAACATGTAGGACACCATTCCTTCATTTTTATCTTCCATTTTAACAAAAACAGGTAACCCTTTAATATTTTTCTCAATGGTTCTACACAACCATTTATAATAATGTTCTTTATGTAAAAGAATATATTCGAACTGGTCTCCTATACTATAATTTTCTATCTTAGTATCAATCTCAGGTCTTGGTGTATTTTCTATTTCAGACATTCCTTGAGCAAAATAATAATACTTAAAAGTATAACTGCCAATTGTTGATACAGTAAAATGTTGATGCTTTATTTTTACAAAAGTCATCTGTGCAATTAAAGGTAAAATGGCTAAAGAAAGGAATATAAACTGTTTTGGTTTTATGAGATATTTTTTTAAATAAAAAAAAGGAAAAAACACCCCTAACACAATTAATACAGGGATAAAAAATAAAGGTTTAATAAGTGTCATTAGTACTAATACAAACATCAATCTGTTCAGCACAAAGGGTTCTAAAATTTTTGATTGATTCTCACAAAAAATATATCCCAATATACTTAATAGAAAAATTGTAGTCACTTCTGTGAGTGTATGCATAGTCATTGCGATATAAGACAAATTTGCCGCAATAACAATAGCTCCAATTACTGCAAATAATGTTTTATTGGTTAACTTTTTAATACTTAAATAAATAAAATTGATACTTAATAACCAAAAAACTACCTGTAATAACCATATACCATATACTCCAAACAATTGAAAAGGAATAAAAATAAACAAAGGAAAAAGTAACGGTCTAATTTGGGTAAATTCAGTTTCTGAATTTCCCTTAAACCATTCCATCATCTCTACATAATTGTAAGCATCAGCAGCATAAAACATGGTATCCTCATTCAAAGGCGATTCCATCTGAAAAATAATAATAAAATAATAACTCAAAGCAAGAGCATTGAGAATGATTATTTCTTTTGGCATTTGCTGTATCCTATAAAAAATACCTTTCAATGTCAAATTATAAACAGCAGTATGTGATTGAAGCCTCAAAAAGTTACTATTATTATAGGGTTAGAAAACCCCTATTATAAGGCTTTTTAAACCTTTAAATATGCTTTTAATCCGTGTAAACCACCCTCTCTACCAAAACCACTTTCTTTAAAACCTCCAAACGGTGATGACGGATCAAACTTATTGAAGGTATTTCCCCAAATTACACCTGCTTTTAATTGTGAAGTCATGTTAAATAGTTTAGAACCTTTATCTGTCCATACTCCGGCAGAAAGTCCATAAGGCGTATTATTCGCTTTTTCTATTACTTCTGCTACCGTTCTAAATGTTTGTACAGCCAACACCGGTCCAAAAATTTCTTCCTGAACTATTCGGTTTGATTGCGAAACGCCTGTAAATAAAGTAGGTTTACACCAATACCCTTTTTTAGGTAAGGAACATTCCGTTTGGTACATTTCTGCTCCTTCGGCTTTTCCTATTTTTAAATAATTATTAATAATATTCAACTGCTCCTTTGAGTTAATCGCTCCAATATCCGTATTTTTATCCAACGGATTTCCAACTACCAAAGAAAACATACGGTCTTTTAGTTTACGCATTACCACATCATAAACAGATTCTTGTACAAACAAACGCGAACCCGCACAACAAACATGCCCTTGATTAAAGTAAATACCGTTTATAATTCCTTCTACCGCTTGGTCTAAAGCTGCATCTTCAAAAATAATGTTGGCAGCTTTTCCTCCTAGTTCTAATGTTGCTTTTTTGTGTGTTCCCGCAATAGCATTTTGTATAATTTTTCCCACACCGGTAGAGCCTGTAAATGCAATTTTATCTACATCCTCATGATTAACAATAGCAGCTCCCGTAGCTCCTGCTCCGGTGATAATATTTACTACTCCATCTGGCAAACCAGCTTCTTGAATAATTTCTGCTAACTTTAAAGCTGTAAGCGGTGTAGTTTCAGCTGGTTTTAAAACCACAGTATTTCCTGTCGCCAAAGCCGGAGCTATTTTCCAAGCTACCATCAACAATGGGAAATTCCAAGGTACTATCTGTCCTGCAACACCCAAAGGCACGGGGTTTCTATTAGGAAAAGCATAGTCTAACTTATCTGCCCAACCTGCATAATAGAAAAAATGTGCAGCAGCTAAAGGTACATCAATATCTCTGGCTTCTCTAATAGGTTTACCACCATCAAGCGTTTCTATTACAGCAAATTCTCTCGCTCTTTCTTGAATTAATCTGGCAATACGATAAATATATTTTCCTCTTTCACTTGCCGGCATTTTACTCCACACTTCATCATAAGCTTTTCTGGCTGCTTTTACTGCTTTATCTACATCTTTATCATTAGCTTCTGCAATGGATGCTAATTTTTCTTCCGTAGCAGGATTTACCGTATCAAAATATTTTCCTGAACTTGGTTTTACCCATTTTCCTCCAATAAACAACTCGTATTGTTTCTTCAAGTTAATATGGTCGGTGCTTTCTAATGAAGGAGCAAACTCCCAAGTTGAATTCAAATTTATTTTAGTCATGGTATGTTATTGTTTCTGTAAATTTATTTCTTTGTGTCTTTGCGGTTAACCTTCTTAGTCCTTAGAAAAATAATCTTTAGATTGGTATATTCCTGTTGTTTGTTTGACAATTTGCATTAATACGTCATTTGCCAAGCTGCTTGCACCAAACCTAAACCATTCGTTAGTTAACCAAGCATCACCCAATGTTTCTTTTAGCAATAATAAATATTGTAATGCCAATTTAGCATTAGAAATTCCTCCTGCAGGCTTCATCCCTACTTGTATTCCTGTTTTATAATAATAATCTTTAATTGCCTCCAACATTACTGATGTAACTGGCAATGTTGCTGCAGGACTAATTTTTCCTGTTGATGTTTTAATAAAATCTGCTCCAGCATAAATAGCTATATCACTAGCTCTTCTTACTTTGTCAAATGTTCCCAACTCGCCTGTTTCTAGAATTACTTTCAAACGTGCTTTTCCACAAGCTTCTTTAATAACAGCTATTTCATCAAAAACAAAATTATAATCTCCTTCGTGAAATCTACCTCTACTAATTACCATATCTACCTCATCCGCACCACTATCAACAGCAAGTTTTGTATCTAACAATTTCACTTCTCTACTAGATTGTCCGGCAGGGAAAGCTGTAGCTACCGATGCTACTTTTATTTTTGTCCCTTTAAGTGTTTTCTTAGCTGTTTCCACAAAATTGGGATAAACGCATACTGCAGCAACTGTAGGTAATCCGGGCATAGCATCATGTAAATGCATTGCTTTATTACAAAGTTGTACAACTTTTTTAGTCGTATCAGCCCCCTCAAGTGTTGTTAAATCTATCATGCTTAATGCTAATTTCAATCCATGCATTTTGGCATCTTTTTTTAAGCTTCTCGAAGTTATTCTATCTATTCTATCTAATACACCAACCTGATCAATAACAGGTGTTGCATTATAATCTAAAATCACTTTTTTATTACTCATAGTTAAAAAATTGAACTCCAAAGATAAGTAAAAGCCCCGAAGTTTTATTGGTGTTTTATAAAAAGCTATTTTTGTACTTCTTCACAATCATTTTTTCATGGATAACCAAAAAAATATATTTCCAATTTTCGATCAAATAGTCGGAAGAAAAGAAAAAGAACTGTTACTCAACCAAACAGCTAAAGTAATTTGGATGACCGGACTTTCCGGTTCTGGAAAAAGCACCATTGCTATTGCTTTAGAAAAAGAATTAGCACAGAAAGGATTCTTAACTCAAGTCTTGGATGGTGACAATATAAGAACTGGTATCAACAATAACTTAGGGTTTTCTGATGCCGATAGAACAGAAAACATAAGAAGAATTGCAGAAGTTTCTAAGTTATTTGTAAATTGTGGAGTTATTACCATTAACTGTTTTGTTAGTCCAACCAATATCATAAGAAATGCAGCAAAAGAAATTATTGGTGCCGAAAATTTTGTGGAAGTTTTTATTGATACTCCTCTAGAAATTTGCGAACAACGTGATGTAAAAGGGCTTTATAAAAAGGCTCGAGCAGGAGAGATTAAAGATTTCACAGGCATTAATGCTCCATTTGAAGTTCCCGAAAATGCAGCTATTATTGTAAAAACTGCCAATAAAACCGTTGAAGAATCAGTTAATACTATTTCAAAAGATATTTTACCTTTAATCACCAAAAAATAATGAAGTATTTCTTAACCATAATTTGTTTTTTGTTACTTGTAGATAGTTTGTTTTCTTCTACCATTAAAAAAGACTCTTTGAATACACTTGATGGTGAAATATTTACTACTACTGAACTAGAAATGGAAGTTCTGGATAATGGAGAAGTAACGTTTAAAAGAGGGAAGGCCATTCTTTTTACCATTTTTACCGGTATTTTGGGTGGACATCGAATTTACATGGGGACACACCAAAGAACACCTATAATTTATTCTGTTACTTTTGGTGGGTTTGGCATTTTACCGCTTATAGATTTGATTCACCTTATCTTTAAAAAAGATATTTCGGTTTACGAAAACAAAACTCAAATAATTATGTGGAGGAATAATTAACCAACCATGAACTGGAGCCCCACCATAAAAGGATTTAAAGCATACCTCCAGCTGGAAAAATCGTTGGCAAAAAACTCTGTAGAAGCTTATATTGCTGATGTTGAAAAGCTTTTTCAATATTTAGATATGAGTGAAATTCATCTTGCTCCTGAAAAAGTTACCCAAAAACATGTCGAATCTTTTTTAAAATGGGTAAGTGAAATTGGTTTAAATGCCAGAAGTCAATCTAGAATAATTTCAGGAATTAAAGCCTTTTACAATTATTTATTACTGGAAGAAATTATTACTGTTTCTCCTGTAGAATTAATAGAAACCCCAAAAATTGGTAGGAAACTCCCCGAAGTGCTTACCATTGAAGAAATTGATAAACTTATTGCCGTAATTGACCTCAGCACACCTGAAGGGTTAAGAAACAAAGCCATTTTAGAAACACTCTACAGTTGTGGTTTACGAGTTTCTGAGCTAATTGGATTACAAATTTCTCACTTATTATTAGATGAAGGATTTGTTCGTGTTGTTGGTAAAGGTGATAAAGAACGAATTACTCCTATTGGTGAAGCTGCTATCAAACATATTATTATTTATATAAAACATGTAAGAAATCATCTGCCAAAAATTGATAAAGCCAGTGAAGATATTTTGTTTTTAAACCGAAGAGGGAAACAGCTTACCCGAGTAATGATTTTTACCATCATAAAAAAATTAACCCAACAAGCAGGAATTAACAAAACGGTTAGTCCACATACTTTCCGACATTCTTTTGCCACTCACTTGGTTGACGGTGGAGCTGATTTACGTGCTGTACAAGAAATGCTAGGACACGAATCTATCACTACAACAGAAATTTATACTCATCTTGATAGTAACTATTTGCGTCAATCTATTTTAGATTTTCACCCTAGAGGAAAGTCTTAATTAGTGAGGTTAAAGTTCATTATTGGAATTAAGCGATAAAAAATCCTTCCCTGTAGGGTACTCAAAAACTTCTAATTGAAAATAAGGGACTGCCGCCAATATATGATCAAAGATATCTGCCATAATATACTCATAATTTGCCCAAGCCTTATCCTTACTAAAAGCATAAATTTCTAAAGGAATTCCTGTTGAAGATGGTTCCAATTGACGTGTCATTATCATCATTTCCTTATTAATTGCCGGATGCTGATGCAAATAAGAGTCAACATATTTTCTAAACAACCCGAAATTAGTCATATTTCTACCATTAATTAATACCGACTTGTCTATATTGTTCTGCTCGTTATGTTTGTCAATGTCTGTTTGACGATGGTCAATATAATCAGCAACCAATTGTATTTCTTTAAATTTAGCTATTTCTTCTTTGGTTAAAAATTTAATACTGGTAGCCTTTATAATTACAGCACGCTTAATTCTTCTTCCACCCGACATGCTCATACCACGCCAGTTCTTAAACGAATCGGAAATTAAATAATAAGTAGGAATAGTGGTAATGGTATTATCAAAATTTCTCACTTTTACAGTAGAGAGATTAATTTCATACACATCTCCATCAGCTCCATATTTTTCCATAGAAATCCAATCACCAATTCTTACTGTATCATTTACACTCACCTGAATACTGGCTACAAAACCTAAAATAGTGTCTTTAAAAATTAACAACAACACTGCTGATAAAGCTCCTAAAGCAGTTAGAAAATGTAAAAAAGGTTTACCGGTAATAATGGAAAAAATAATAATAAACCCAAACAACCAAGTGATAATCATAAACACTTGGATATAACTTTCAATAGGTTTATCTTTAAATGCAGTAATGGTTTTAAGGAAGTCTTTAAATGTGGTTAAAACACTTCTTATCAGCCAAATGCTCATTACCACAACTAACACGCTAACCAACATTTCAGCATATTTTTCTAAATGCGGAAAGTCAATTAAAATATCAGGAATAAAAGCCGAAATAATATAGAGTGTAATTAAATTAGCAAGGTGTAAAAAAGTGTTATTTTCCACTAAAAAATCATCGAACTTAGTTTTTGATTTTGCAGCTAAATTATGAACGATTTTTTCTGAAAATCCTCTTAAAACTTTATAAATTATATATCCTAAAATTAAAAGCAGAATAAAATTGATAATTACATTAGCATAAATTGCCATGGTTTCAGAAATAGCTGTTTGGTCTTTTAATAATCTATAAAAAAATCTGGTTAAAGTTTTTGTTTCCATAATTCCATTTTTTTGCGAAATTACTAAATGTTAGCGTTAAAGGGAATAGTTATTAGTTAAAGTAAGTTCATATATTATTCGTAGCATCAAAACCTAATTATTCCTACTTTTGCTTTCTATGGCAGAAGAATTATACATCAATCAGCAAGTTAGCAAAGAGGAAAAGTATCAAGAACTTATCCCTCAACTTTCTGCTTTAGTTAGCGGAGAAAATGACCCTATTGCAAATTTAGCTAACCTTATGGCTGCTCTAAAACAAGCCTTTAATTTTTGGTGGGTAGGCGTGTATGTTGTAAAAAATGATGAATTAGTATTAGGTCCTTTTCAAGGACCAATAGCTTGTACACGTATAAAAAAAGGCAAAGGTGTTTGTGGCACTGCTTGGCAAGAAGCCAAAACTATTATAGTTCCCGATGTTGACCAATTTCCCGGACATATTGCTTGTAGCTCCTTATCTAAATCGGAAATTGTGATACCGGTTTTCAATAAAAATAAGGAAGTAATAATGGTAATTGATGTAGACAGCGAAAAATTAGCAGACTTCGACCAAATAGATGAAATTTACCTCAACAAAATAGCTAATTTAATTTCCGATTTTGTATGAGGTTAAAAAGGTTCATATATCTTATTATTGCCTTATTAATTTATGGCTGTGCTCAGGTAGTTCCACTTACCGGTGGTGATAAAGATGAAACTCCTCCAAAAGAACTAAAAAGTACTCCCGAAAATAAAAGTATCAATTTTGCTGCAAAAACCATTACCATTGAGTTTGATGAATTTATTAAACTGGAAAAATTGCTGCAACAATTAATTGTTTCTCCAGTAATGGAAAAACAGCCGGAAATCAGCGTAAAAGGTAAAAAACTAGTTATTCAACTAAAAGAAGAACTTACTCCCAATACTACTTATAGCATCAATTTTGGAAATGCTATTATTGATATTACCGAAAATAACCCCATACCGAATTACAAATATGTTTTTTCCACAGGCGATTATTTAGATTCATTGTCTTTTTCCGGTAATGTACTTTTTGCTCAAGACCTAAAACCAAAAGAAAAAGTATATGTAATGCTTTATCAAAATTTAGATGATTCTGTTCCTTATTTAAAGAAACCTAAATATGTGGCTATTACCGATAAAAAAGGCAATTTTTCCGTTTCTAACATTGCAAAAGGAACATACAAAGTATTTGCTTTAGAAGACATTAATAGCAATTATATTTACGATTTGCCCAACGAACAAATTGCTTTTTTTGAAAACTCCATCAACTTAGATACTAACTTATCAAAACAACAATTGTTTCTTTTTGAAGAAAAACAAGGTAATCAGTATGTAAAAAAAGTAGAGCATAAGGAATATGGCAAGGTTATTTTTTACCTTAATCAACCTTCAGAAAATATAGTAATAAGCACCAATATAAAAGAAAAAATTAGATGGTATATTGAAGAAAAAAATAATACCAACGACACTATAATACACTGGTTATTAGGTGTAGGTAATTTTAAAGAAGTGGAATATTATGTTAGAGAAGGTAAAAAAATATTAGATACTTCCGTTGTAACTTTTATTGAACAATCAAAATTTAAAGACACTACCTTATCACTAAACTCTAATGTAACTCCTATTTTCGATTTGAATAAAAATATCCTCCTATCTACTCCTCGTCCGATAAATACTTTTAATCAAGAAAACATTACCTTGTTAGAAGATTCTGTTCCTGTTAAATTTGAAATTAACCAACATAACAATACCAGGAACTATGAAATAAGCTATTCTTTTAAAGAAAATACAGATTATATTTTACAAATCCTTCCAGCAACGTTTCAAGATATTATAGATTTAAAAAATGATAGCATTATTACTAATTTTAAAACCAAAAAAGATTCGGATTATGGCAATATTATATTGAACATGGATGTGAATTTTGAAACTCCTTATATTTTGCAGCTGTTACGAAACAATAAAATTATTGACGAAAAATATTTTACTGGTAACCAATCCTTAAATTATCCTTATTTAATTCCAGGAGATTATGCTTTACATTTAATTGTTGACAAAAACGACAATAAAAAGTGGGATACTGGAAGTTATTTAAAAATCCAACAACCCGAAACAGTAATTCATTACCAAAAAGCCATAAAAATTCGCCCAAATTGGGACAATGAAATTATTTGGAATATTAGGCTTTAATTTAACTACATTTTTATAAATTATTAAGTCGAACTTTTAATTTCTTTACGGTTTAACAAAGAAATTGCCTTAGTTTTGCACTAAAAATTAGATTATGCGTTGGTTAAAAAGAATTTTAGGTGGTTTAATAGTGTTTATTGTACTTGCTTCTTTATTGGCAGTTATTACTGGGAATCAACATATATTTAAGGCTGTAGCTACTACCTATTTAGTCGGAAAAACCGGACCAAGTATTAATGAACATCATATTTTTGAGAATAGAAAAGTAGAGGCAGGAACTTATAAACCTTGGTTAATCAGTAAAGATTTTAATAAAAAAACAGATGAAAATCTCCTCAAAGAAATAGAAAAATACGATCCTATTGCATTTTTAGTAGTAAAAGATAGTGAATTGGTTTATGAAAAATATTGGAGCGGCTATGATGAAAACTCACTAACCAATTCTTTTTCTGTCGCCAAAACATTTGTCGCCTTATTGGTAGGAATTGCTATAGATGAAGGAAAAATTAAAAGTATTAATACCCCTGTTTCAGATTACTTACCAGAATATAAAAATCATCCTGAACTTAGAATTAAACACCTACTTAACATGAGCTCAGGAATTAATTTTGATGAAGACTATAAAAGCCCCTTCGGGCACATGGCGAAAGCTTATTACGGAACAGATTTGTACGAACTAAATAAAGATTATGAGATAACCGAAACTCCCGGAAAAAGGTGGCGTTATTTGGGTGGAAACACGCTTATTCTTTCATTTATTTTAGAAAAAGCTACCGGACAAACTGTTGCTGAATACATGAGCGAAAAAATTTGGCAACCTTTAGGTGCAAAAAATGCAGCTCTTTGGAATTTAGATAGCAAAAATGGAAGAGAAAAAGCCTATTGTTGTTTCTATTCTAATGCTAGAGATTTTGCTCGTATTGGTCAGCTAATTATTAACAAAGGTAAATGGAACGGACAAACCATAATTAGCGAAGATTACCTAAAACAAGCTATGAATTATCGTCAGGGATTAAAAGATGCTAATGGTAAAATGGTTGATTTTTATGGTTTTCAACTTTGGATAGGTGAACATAAAAACATGAGGTTTTTCTATGCTAGAGGTATTCAGGGTCAATATATTATTACCGTTCCAGAAAAACGCTTAGTTATTGTTAGACTAGGAAACAAAAGAGGAGAAAATTTACCTAATTACCATCCGGTAGATTTGTATCATTATTTAGATTTTGCTCTTCAGCAATAAAAATTCAACACCTTTAAGCATGCAAAAAGTTTTATTTAACGATTTAGGATTAATAGATTACAAAGAAGCTTGGGATTTTCAAGAGCAACTTTTTAAAGAGACCATAGATATTAAAATAGAAAATAGAAAAGACAATACTAACATCCCAACTCAACACCATTTGCTTTTTTGCGAACATCCGCACGTTTATACACTTGGGAAAAGTGGTGATGAAGCACATTTGTTACTTTCGGAAGCAATGCTAAAGCAAAAAGGAGCAACCTATTACAAAATAAATCGTGGTGGCGATATTACCTACCATGGTCCGGGACAAATTGTTGGTTACCCTATTTTAGATTTAGACCTGTTTTTTACAGATATTCACAAATACCTGCGTTTTTTAGAGGAAATGATTATTAAAACGTTAGCAGAATACGGCATTGAAGCAGGAAGATATGAGGGCT
>Ga0209344_10002824_pt1 | contig 18402 bp, 18 predicted proteins | sample Cruoilmetagenom6_FD_187293 | JGI IMG/M metagenome (GOLD analysis project Ga0209344, IMG submission 187293) | Oil polluted marine microbial communities from Coal Oil Point, Santa Barbara, California, USA - Santa Barbara Oil Seep Sample 6 (SPAdes)... | ecosystem: Environmental > Aquatic > Marine... | reverse complement strand
TTTAATCAAAAACATGAAGAAAGAGATATTATTTCTGAAAAATATTGGAGAAGAGCACATAATCAGTACCTAACTTATTTTGTGAGTTTTGGTATTTTAGGAGGAATTTATTTTTTAATCTTTTTATTTTATCCCATCGTTGTTTTAAAACAATATAGAGATTATCTTTATCTCTGTTTTATTTCCATTTCAATGCTTTCCATGCTTACTGAAGACACCTTAGAAACACAAGTAGGAATTACTTTTTTTACATATTTTAACACACTTTTAATTTTTAAAAAAAGAAAAAACAGCTTTTAATATGTAATTTCGCCAATGTGAAAGGTCATAAAATAATAGCTGTATTCTTTTTACTAGTTTTAGTAAGCACATTCTCATTTTCATATTTTTCTGTACCTACTTACCAGTTTGTTGAAATTGCTGAAGAAGAAAATAGACACAGCAGTGGCTCTACTGTAACCTTTGCTATGCAAGAATACATTACAGAAGATTCAGATTTCAGATGTTTTTTCCAATTTACAGAGTTAGAACATCAAGTAGAATTTTCTTTACTTTTTCCACCATATAAGGAAATTGTTGCTCCACCACCAGAATTAGCATAAATTATTGAATTACATTATAGTAATCTATAATGTTTATTTTATTGTCATTGAAAAAATGATTTTTTTCAAGATTAATTTTTATCAATAATTCAAACATAATTGACTATCAATCAATTGTTTGTGTAATAATTTATGTTATGACACCAAAAAAATTAAATATGTTTGCTAATCTTAAGTCAGATTTTCCTGCTGGATTAGTAGTTTTTCTTGTAGCCCTTCCTTTATGTTTGGGAATCGCTTTAGCTTCAACTGGTCGATCTGATTTATTGTTTTCAGGAATTATAGCTGGAGTTGTGGGGGGAATTGTTGTAGGTTCTTTTAGTAATTCTCAATTGGGAGTTTCAGGCCCTGCAGCTGGGTTAGTAGTAATTGTATTAGGAGCAATTGATACCTTAGGAACTTTTGAAGCCTTTTTATTAGCAGTAGTACTCTCGGGTATTTTACAACTTTTAGCAGGTTTTATGAAGGCTGGTATTATTGGTTACTTCTTTCCATCTTCAGTAATAAAGGGAATGTTAACTGCTATAGGTATAATTCTTATTCTTAAAGAAATTCCTCATGCTTTAGGTTATGATGAAGACTTTATGGGTGATTTTGATTTTGCTCAAAAAGATGGACATAATACTGTTACTGAAATATATTATGCTTTTAAGTATAGTAGTTTGGGAGCAATAATCATTAGTGTTATTTCATTAGGAATGTTAATTCTATTTGAAACTAATTTCATGAAAAAAATAGGTCTATTTAAGTTTTTACCAGGAGCATTATTTGTAGTGTTGACAGGTATTTTGCTCAATGCACTGTTTTTAAATTTAGCTCCAGAGTTAGTTTTGAGTGGAAAACATTTAGTTGAATTGCCTGTAGCCTCTTCTCCACAAGAGTTTCTGAGTTTTTTTAAGTTTCCTGATTTTTCTACATTTAGTAATCCGCAAGTATATGTGGTTGCTGTAACTTTAGCCATAGTAGCTAGTTTGGAAACATTACTTTGTCTAGAAGCTACAGATAAGTTAGACCCTTACAAAAGAAGAACATCAACCAACCAAGAATTAAGAGCTCAAGGAATAGGAAATATGGTTTCTGGTATGATTGGAGGACTGCCAATTACACAAGTTATAGTAAGAAGTTCTGCCAATATTAATTCAGGTGGAAAAACTAAAATGTCAGCTATATTCCATGGGATAATTTTATTATTATCCGCAATTATTATTCCTGTTTTTCTGAATCTAATCCCATTAGCTTCTTTAGCAGCAATATTACTATTAGTAGGATATAAACTTGCCAAACCAGCTATATTTAGAGATATGTTTAGGTTAGGACATGAACAGTTTATACCTTTTGTAGTAACTGTTATAGCTATTGTTGGAACAGATTTATTAAAAGGTATTGGAATAGGAATGGTAGTAGCAGTATTTTATATTTTAAGAAAGAATTATAAAAATGCTTTAAATTGTAAGAAAGAAGTAGTTGATGGTAAAACTAAATATACATTAACACTTTCAGAAGAAGTAACTTTTTTAAATAAAGCAAGTGTTGCAAAAGAATTAGCAAAAATACCGGAAGATTCAACTTTAATAATTGATGCATCAAAATCCTATGCTGTTGCTTATGATGTTTTAGAGAATATACAAGAATTTGTAAATCATACTTCTAAACTAAAAAATATTCAAGTAGAAACAAAAGGAATAGAAGGTGTTGCTTTTAAATAAAACTAATTAATTTTATAACGATTAAAAAAATATACAAAATGGAAAATAAATTTTATAAACAACTTTTAGATAATAATAAAGAATGGGTTCAATCAAAATTAGATTTAGATCCAGAATTTTTTACTAAATTAGCTAATGGGCAGCAACCACCAGTATTGTGGATAGGTTGTGCAGATAGTAGAGTTCCCGCAAATGAAATTATTGGAGCTCAACCAGGAGAAGTTTTTGTACATAGAAATATTGCTAACATGGTTATTCATTCAGATATGAATATGCTAAGTGTACTTGATTATGCAGTTAATGCACTAAAAGTAAAACATGTAATTGTTTGTGGACATTATGGTTGTGGAGGTGTCGCTGCTGCAATGGGAAATCAGCATATTGGCCTAATTGATAATTGGATTAGACATATTAAAGATGTTTATAGATTTCATGCTGAAGAGCTAGATGCTATAACTGATGAAAAACAACGTTTTGATAGATATGTTGAATTAAATGTTGTAGAACAAGTATTTGATTTAGCAAAAACTTCTATAGTTCAAAATGCTTGGAACAATAAACAAACTTTACACATACATGGTTGGGTTTATGGAATTGGCAATGGATTAATAAAAGATTTAGGGGTTAATTTCACCAATAATGATGAATTAGATAAGGTTTATCAGTTAAGGTTTTAAAAAAACATGAAAAATTTATTTCTAACTTTAGTAATATTACTTTCTGTTAGTCTTTTTTCTCAAAACTTAGATACGTTAAAAATAGAAAAAGATAGATTAGATAGTTTATATATTGAAGAAGTTGAGAATAAACGTAAAACAGACAAAGTACTACATGCCGAGCCACTTTCCATTGATTTAATTAGAGATTTAGGTGCTAGAAAGGGGGAAAAAGAATGGAATGTTGGTTTTGGAATGACTGATAATAATAAGTTTGATTCTTATGAAGCATTAATAGAATATGAATGGGCTCCGATTAACAGACTTGGTTTAGAAATTGAAGTCCCATTCACTTTCTATTATCCAAATGAAGATGACGTGGATAAAACAATGATGCCTCAAAATAAAATTAATGGACTAAAATTAGCAGTTCAGTATTCTTTTTTTGTTTCTGAAAGACATAGTACATCTATGGCAATAGCTTATCTAAATGAGTTTGAGTTTGTTAATTTTAGTCTTTATGGAAGTGAAGCTTTTGTAGAAGGGAATGTTTTTAATCCATTTTTTGTAGCTGCTAAAAGATGGGGGCAGAATTTCCATACTCTAATTTATACTGGACCAGAAATGCGACAACATTTTTCAAATAACTCAATGCATATCAATTGGCAAATTAATACCAATTTTCATTATATGATAGATGGAACAAGAAACTTTATCGGGTTGGAGTTTAATAAAGAAATTACATATGATGATTTTGATATGGTAATTAGACCACAAATGAGGTTGGGAATTGCAGAAAATCTATTGGTAGGTATTGTTGCAGGAATTCCAATAAAAAGAGAATTTCAAAGGTTTAGTACTTTTTTTAGATTGATTTATGAACCCAAACACAAATACTAATCAAAAATTAAATTTTTAATTTTTGAAGGTTGTATTTTTTTATTTTATATTTGTTCTTTATTAGACATTTATATTTTATGAGAAATACAACCTTTATATTTTTAGTCATATTTTTAACTTTCTTGTTTGTTGCCTGTGGTAATGATAATAGTACAACAGATGAAAATCAAGAAATAGTTCAGTTAAAAGGTCACGAAGAATTGGATTTAAACCAGTGGGGTTTTCCAATGGTAATTATGGTTCCTGATGCTGAAAATCATGGTGAACCGCAAGTAGTTTTAACCAACAGAGGTGCACTGGAAATAGTGGTTGGAAATTCATTTGGAATAGAAATTATGTATGGAGAAGGTGATATACAATTGCTAAAAATGGATTTAGAAGAAGACTTGGTTTTTGTTTCAGAAATAGTTTCTGAAGAAGAAAATTTATTGGTTTATAAGCAAGATATTCCCGAATCAGGGGTTAAAACGCAGCACCATTTTTTCTATAAAGCAACTATTAATAATGATATTTATGAAATTAGAGACTTACAAAGTGAGCAATTCGGAGAAAAAATGATTCAAGACATGATTAAAGCAGTGAAAACAATTAGATATGTAGCTGCTTCTTCAACAGCAAAAGATGCTTAATAAGTTCATTTTTATACTTCCCATTTTATTATTTTTATCATGTAGTTCTTCTCAAAATGAACTACCAGAGGGAATTCTTACCCATGAAGAATTAGTATCTGTACTTACAGATATTGAAATTGCTCAAGGCTATCTTAAAATTAAATCTTCAATAGATGATTCATTGTTTAGGAGTAAAGCATTTCAAGATAATCATTACATCCATATTTTTAAAAAACATAACATTACTGAAGAGCAATTTAATAATAACATTGCTTATTATTCTATGTATCCCGAAGAAATGGAAAAAATCTATAATGATGTAATCATTGCTATTTCTCAAGAACAAGCTAATTATCATTAACCTAAGTTTTTTACAATCTAACAGCAATACAATAATTTATTGATAAAAGCGTAATTTAGCCATCCATTGCTAATATTAATCGGTTGATGAAACGAGTTTTGATTAGATTTTATTTACAAGAAGATGTTTCTTAGTGAGTTCCATCTGACCGATTTAATAAAATAGAAAATTAACAGATGAAATTTTTTATTACACTCATTTTTATTATCCTTACTTTTTGTGAGTCAATAGCACAAGTAGGAGGAGAGAGTGCTTTTAGCTTTCTTAATATTCCTGTATCTGCCAGAACGGGAGCATTGGGAGGGAATGCTATCGCTATAAAAGATGATGATCCCAATTTTGCTTTAGATAATCCTTCATTACTTTCAGCAGAAATGAGTAGTGCTCTTTCATTTACGTATTTAAATTACTTTGCGGATGTTAATTTAGGGCATTTTTCTTATACCCATGATTTTAAAAAGTACGGAACATTTTCAGGAGGAGTAAAATACATTAATTATGGTGATTTTTTAGAAACCGATGAAGGAGGAAATGAGTTGGGTTCTTTTTCAGCTTCAGATTATGCTTTTATTTTAGGTTGGGGAAAAAGTATAGATACTTCTTTTTCTGTTGGAGCAAACCTAAAACCAATTTACGCTAAGCTTTACCAATATTCATCTTTTGCAATGGCAATGGACTTGTCTGCAACTTATCATAATGCAAAAAAACAATTTACCACTGCGTTATTAGTTAAAAATATTGGCAGACAATTTTCTGCCTACTTTGAAGGAAGAGAAAAAGAACCGCTTCCTTTTGAAGTACAATTGGGAATTTCTAAAAAATTGGCTCATACGCCTATTCGTTTTAATGTTGATTTTATTCAGTTAAATAATTGGAATTTAGCTTATAATGATTCTTCTTCGGTAACAAATAGAGATAATACTTTAGATGAAGAAGCCAGAAAAGAATTAAACAAAACAGGAATGGTAAGTGAATTTTTCAGACATGTTGTTGTTGGGACAGAGTTTGTGCTTTCACCAAGTTTTATGTTGAGGTTTGGTTATAACTTCCAACGAAGGGCTGAATTAGCTTTTGATAACAAAGGCGGATTAATTGGATTTAGTTGGGGTTTAGGGTTTAGAATTAAAAAAATTCATATAAGTTATGGAGGAGCAAGCTATCACTTAGCAGGAACTTCTAACCATTTTACCATTACCACCACCATTTCGGATTATTATAAAAAAAATCAGGTGGTGATTCCAGAAGAAAAAGCTTCAAAAAAATCCCGAAAAAGTAAAAAAGACAAACAAAGCGAAGAATGAAACGACCATTAGTAAAAAATTCTCACATAAAAGAATGATTATAAAGGGAGTTCCATGTGTCCGATAAAAAATAAATATAAACACATGAAACGACTATGATAAAAAAAATCTCGCACAAGAAAATGATTATATGGGAGTTACATCTGACCGATTTAATAAAATAAAAATATTAACAGATGAAAAAAATTATTATAGCCATTGATGGTTACTCCTCTTGCGGAAAAAGTACATTGGCAAAACAATTGGCTAAAGCTTTAAATTATATATATATTGATACGGGAGCAATGTACAGAGCTGTTGCTTTATACGCTCTTAGAAAAGGGTATATCGGAGAAGATTTTTTTGATGAACAAAAATTAATTGATGACTTGCATAATATTGATGTAACGTTTTCATTTAATGCAGAAAAAAACAGTTCAGAAACCTGCCTTAATAACGAAAATGTAGAAAAACAAATTAGAGGCATTGAAGTATCGGGTTTGGTAAGCAGAATTGCTAAAGTAAAACAAGTTCGTACTAAAATGGTAGAGCTACAAAGAAAAATGGGAAAGAATAAAGGCTTGGTAATGGACGGGAGAGATATTGGTTCTGTTGTTTTTCCTGATGCAGAATTGAAAATTTTTATGACAGCAGATTTTGAAGTGAGAGCACAAAGAAGATATGATGAATTAAAAGCTAAAGGAGATAATATTACTTATGATGAGGTATTGAAAAATATTGTTTCTCGTGATGGTGATGATACCAGCAGAACAGAAAACCCACTTATACAAGCTGAAAATGCTGTTGTGTTAGACAATACACATATTAATCAAGAAGAACAATTTCAGAATGCATTAAAATTAGCTCAACAAAAAATTTCAGCATAAAAAATAATTATTTTTCTTTACAACGTATAGAGAAACAATTCTTTAGTGTAAGAACTAAAGAACCAATTAAAAATCATGTTTCAATACAATAAAAAATAGTAAATTTATGCCTACAAAAAAAAAGGATTTTTTAAATGATGGACGCAGTAAGTAATATTAAGATAGAGAAAACAAAAACATCTAAGATTCAGTCGGTTGATTTCAATAATATACAATTTGGAAAACAATTTTCTGACCACATGTTTGTGGCAGAATATAAAAATGGCGAGTGGCAAGACTTAAGAATTGAGCCTTACGCTCCAATTTCATTAAGCCCTGCTTGTGCAGCAATTCACTATGGTCAGGCAGTTTTTGAAGGGATGAAAGCCTATAAAAATGACGAAGGAAAAGTGTTATTATTTAGACCAAGAGAAAATGCAAAAAGAATAAATGTTTCTGCCAAAAGACTCTGTATGCCTGAAGTCCCTGAAGAGCTTTTTATGGATGCTATACACCAATTAGTACAGTTAGATGCAGATTGGGTTCCTCAAAATGAAGGTTGTTCATTATACATAAGACCATTTATTTTTGCTAGTGAAGAATTATTGGGAGTAAGACCGGCAGAAGAATATAAATTTATGATTATTACATCTCCGGTAAGTTCATATTACACAGGTCCGGTAGATGTTAAAATTGAATCTAATTTTTCTAGGGCGGCCGAAGGTGGTGTTGGTTTTGCTAAGGCGGCAGGAAATTATGCTGCAGCACTTTATCCGGCTAAATTAGGACAAGAAAAAGGCTATAAACAATTGATTTGGACAGACGCTAAAACGCATGAATATATTGAAGAATCTGGAACAATGAATGTAATGTTTTTGATTGATAATAAATTAATTACACCTTCCATAGCATTAAATACTACCTTGTCTGGAATTACTCGTGATAGTGTAATAAAATTAGCTAAAGAGTTAGGATTAGAAGTAGAAGAAAGAAGAGTAGCTGTAAAAGAAGTTGTTGAAGCAGCAAGAAATAACAAACTGCAAGATGCTTTTGGGACAGGAACTGCTGCTACAATTGCACAAATTGCTTCTATAACTTTTGAAGACGAACGTTTTGAGTTGCCTCCAGTTGAAAACAGAACGGTTTCTAATAAAATAGCAAAATCAATAGAAGAGATTAAAAGAGGTAGAGTAGCAGATAAATTTGATTGGATATATAATATTTAAACCAAGAATTAATGCTGTGAAATTAAATTGTTTAATGTAGTAACCATAGTTGCTACAGCTGATGATGGTCCGGTTATTTCACCTTTAAATTCTATAGCATTATTGTGGACGCTGCTTAAGTTTACAAAATAAGCATGAGCATGTTTTTCTTTAGTTTTAGTTTGTTTTATTTTTCCAATCATTTTATTGTTGTAATATACAATAAGTTCTTGTTTTCCAGATTCAAAAGGAATGGTGTTGACTTTTTTTCCTCCTTCAAAAATAGCTAATTCTTTACAATCAGCATGTTGGTTTTCGCAGGTCCATTTTATGTATAATTTTTCTTTATCAATGGAATCATCAAATTTTAATTTGAATGTATTACCATAAGCATGGTAATGAACAAAAGATAAAGGATTCTTTTCGTTGTTTAAACTGGGATGAAGCAAAAGTACCACGAAAGAGAAAAAATAAAGTAGTATGTTTTTTAATTGTTCCATAAGTTGCTTGTAGAACGTTTATCTAATAAAAATGGTTGGTAGGAGAAGTTAATGTTTTTTTAAGAAAATATATTTTATACCTAAATTAAATTCTAGAGTAGAATTATAGGCATAAGAAAAATGATTTTCAGTATTAGCAATATTTTTAGCTCCTTGGTAATATCTAATTCCTGGGGTAATAATTAGTTCTTTGGTTAAGTATCTATCTTGTTCTAATCCTAATACAAGACCACAATCAAGGTCGGTATAAGCTTTGTTTTTGTAAGTTATTCCGTTAATTACTGAAGTAGCACTAGAAAGATATCCTAAATACAATCCGCCAATAATATTTGTGGAATATTTTTTATCGTCAAAAGTAGATTTGTTATACATTCTTTTAGCTAATATACTAACGTTAGTATAGGCTAAGTTTAGGTTTTCCGTATAGTTAATTTCATCTGATGTATATTGTTTTCTATAGCCATTGCTAGAGTAGAAATTTACATTGGTTTCTAAGTTCATTTTGTCTGAAAGAATAATACCTGCTGTAGCTCCAAAACTACTTCCATGGTCTAACAAGGTATTTTGAGAAAGACTATTAAATTCACTATTATCTTTCAATTGTGCAATCATACTTTGTTTCTTAAACCCAACATTTAAACCCATATAAATTCGTTTGGCATAAATTCCAAAAGCAAAATGAGACGAAAATCTTTTATTGTTAAAGATGATTTTGTTATTCTCTTTTTTAATTAAAAATTCTTTTGGTTGGATAATGTGTTCCTTAAGTTTATAATTAGATTTTCTCAAATGAATTTCCTTATCATTATTAAGTTGTTGATTAACTTCTTTTGAAGTAATATATGCCTGTTTTTTAGCTGTTGATGCCACAGTTTTTTCAGTAGCAATAAGTTTGTTAATTTGTTTTGAAGGATTAGAAACAATGCGCTGATTTACCTCTTTTTTTTCAGTTGCGAATGAGTTTAATACATTTTTTGAAGTCACTATACTCGTTATTGGAGTTTGTTTTGGTAATTGCTCAAAAGTATTTAATGCAACAGTTGGAGTTGTTATTTTATTATTATTTGGATGAATATCTTCATTGAAATATTCATTAATACTTAATCCAACTCCCATAAAAAATAAAGCTAGAGCAGCAGATTTAAAAGCAAAATTTCTCCACCAAATAAATCGTTCGTAACGGGTTAAGGTAATTGATAAACGTTCCCAAACAGTTGTAGTATCTAATTTTTCTGAAAGTTTTTCCCAAACTGCTTTATCAGGATTAGTTTCAATATGCTCCACTTCATCTCTTACAAAATCATCAAAAACCTCATCAGACAAGCCACTTGGGTTATCCATTGAAGAAGAAAGTTTATCCCACGAGCCTTTTTCCGGCTCAACGCTAAAGTTTTCCAGTTCGTTTTTGTACCAATCTTCTATGTTTTTTTTGTTTTTCAAGGAATATATAAAAAAGGTTAACGTTCATAATATTTAGTCACCAATTCTCTTAAAACACTTTTTGCTTTAGATAATTGAGATTTTGAAGTTCCTTCGCTTATAGAAAGCATTTTAGCTATTTCATTGTGTTTGTATCCTTCTATAGTATATAAATTAAAAATGGTTCTGGCTCCCGTTGGTAACATGTTAATCAGCATAGATAAATCTGCTGTTTTTGAGATTTCTGCGGCATTGTTATAACTTCCTACAAGGTAAACTGCCTCCTGAAAATCCATTGGGGAAATGCGGTTGGTTTTTCTAAAATGATCTATGGCTGTATTTACAATAATTCTTCTTATCCAACCTTGTAGACTCCAAGAAGTATCGTATTGGTGAAACTTTTTAAATACTTTAAAAAAGCCATCATGCAAAATATCTTGAGCCAAATCTCTGTCTTTGGTATAGGTTAAACAAACGCCCAGCATTTTAGCAGCATATAAGTTATATAATGCTTCTTGATGCTTTCTGCTGTTTTCGTAACAACCTTCTATTATTTCATCTAGTTCCAAAGTAAATTATTGCTTGGTGTTATAACAATTAATCAGACGATTAACTATAGCAAATGGTTGTTTTGAGGTTTATAGATTTTATCCTGCCCAACCTTCTCTATCCAAACTTCTGTATTGAATTGCCTCTGCAAGGTGTTCACTTTTTATATTTTCAGATGCCTCTAAGTCGGCAATGGTTCGGGCAACTTTCAAAATTCTATCGTATGCTCGGGCGGATAGCCCTAATTTATCCATTGCATTTTTAAGCAAATTTTTGCCAATGTTATCAATTTCGCAAATTTGTTTAATGGTTTTGCTGGATATTTGTGCATTAGCATAAACGCTTTCTTTGTCTTTATAGCGTTCAGACTGGATTTCCCTTGCTTTAATTACTCTATTTCTGATAACTTCACTCGATTCACCAATGGCAGTAGTGCTAAGTTCACTAAAACTTACTGGTGTAACTTCTACATGTAAATCAATTCTGTCTAATAATGGACCGGAAATTTTGCTGAGGTATTTCTGAACCACACCCGGAGAACAAACACAATCTTTTTCAGGGTGATTATAATAACCACAAGGGCAAGGATTCATAGAAGCTACTAACATAAAACTTGCAGGATAATCTACTGTGAATTTCGCTCTGGAAATAGATACTTTTCTGTCTTCAATTGGCTGACGAAGTACTTCTAAAACCGTTCGTTTAAATTCGGGCAATTCATCTAAAAATAATACGCCATTGTGAGCCAAAGAAATCTCTCCCGGCTGAGGGAAACCACCGCCACCAACTAAAGCTACATCAGAAATAGTATGGTGCGGAGAGCGAAATGGTCTTACGCTTATTAAAGAAGTGTCTTTTGATAATTTTCCTCCAACGGAATGAATTTTTGTAGTTTCCAACGCTTCCATTAATGAAAGCGGAGGAAGTATGGTTGGTAAACGTTTTGCCAACATCGTTTTTCCTGCTCCTGGTGGACCAATTAAAATAACATTATGTCCTCCAGCAGCAGCAATTTCTAATGCTCGTTTAATATTTTCTTGCCCCTTTACATCTTCAAAATCGAAATCTACCTTGGTAAGGTTCTGATAAAATTCTTTTCGGGTATCTACTATGGTTGGCTCTAATTGAGCGTTACCATTAAAAAAATTGATTACTTCACTAATGTTACTCACTCCAAAAACATCAATACCATCAACAATAGCCGCTTCTCGAGCATTTTCGTTGGGTAAGATAAAGCCTTTAAAACCTTCTTTTCGTGCCTGAATAGCAATAGGCAACGCGCCTTTTATAGGTTGCAAACTTCCGTCAAGCGAAAGCTCTCCCATTATTATATAATTACTTACTTCTTCATTGGCTATTTGTCCGGATGCAGCCAAAATTCCCATGGCAATGGTTAAATCGTAAGCAGAACCTTCCTTACGAATATCGGCAGGAGCCATGTTAACTACTATTTTTTTTCCGGGCATTCTGTAGCCAACATTTTTTAATGCGGCTTCAATACGTTGCTGACTTTCTTTTACGGCATTATCGGGTAAGCCTACCATGAAAAATTTCATGCCTCTATCAACATTTACTTCTACCGTAATAGTAAGAGCATCAACACCAACAACTGCACTTCCGTAAGTTTTTACCAACATTTTTAAACTATTTTTTCTTCAATATAATGGATTAATGAATGAATGATTTTAATGTGTATTTCTTGAATTCTATCAGCATAACCATTGTGAGGAACTCTTATTTCAACATCGCATAAATTAGCTAATTTACCACCATCTTTTCCTGTAAGTCCGATAACAAAAACACCTTTGTCTTTAGCAACTTCTGCTGCTCGTAAAATGTTTTTAGAGTTTCCACTGGTGCTAATGGCTAATAAAACATCACCTTTTTTGGCGACTCCTGAGATAAAACGAGCAAAAATTTCATCATAACCATAATCGTTTCCTACACAACTTAAATAGCCCGAATCGGAAATTGCAATGGCAGGTAAAGCCATTCTTTCTTCTCTGAACTTACCTGTTAATTCTTCAGCAAAATGGATGGCATCACACATGGAACCACCGTTTCCACATGAAAAAGCAGTACCTCCGTTTTTAAAAACTTGCACTAACAAATCGCCTGCTTGAGCAATTTTTTCTAAATTTTTCTCATCATTTATAAAATGGTCTAAAAGTTGTTTTGCCTCTATAAAATTATTTTTGATTAGTTTTATGCTCATTTTGTTCGATTTGTCAAATTTGTTACAAAAATATAACTTTTAAATTTAGATAATAAATAAAGTATTTTTACTTTTATACCGATAAAAAATTTACGACATGAAAAAAATTTTACTCAGTTTATCCTTACTATTTATAACAGGAGCTTTTTATGCTCAAGATGCAGAAGAAGACCAAGTAACTTGTTACCAAAAATACGCAACAGTTTTTGAAACTAGAGGTGCTTATGAAGTTGAAGATGGTGTTTATGATGATGTTATCATTAGTTTTAGAAAAGGAAGTATGGCAGAATGCTATTACGGAAAAGTGCTGGTTAAAAACCAACAAATAAATGTAAATGAAATGTATTTAAAGTTTGAAGACAATACTTTCGAGAAAATTAATAGAAAATTCAGGTACCCGGATCAGGAAATTAATATTACCAATGGCATGAGCAGAACCATGATTACTGTGGATGATGAACTGATAACCATTTTGTTTGTGAAGAAAATTAAACCTAAGAAAAAATCGTATGTGAAGGCTCCGGATCCTGATTTCGATTTTTAAGAAAATATAAATCCCCAAATGGGGATTTTTTTATGGGGTTTATTTACATATTTAAGTCGTAATTATTTCTTAAGTTGTTCTAAGCAAATGCTTGAAAAAGAGGGGGGAGATTAATACTTTTATTTTGGTGTGGCACAAAACCACAATGAATTACAGCCATTGTTAGGTGTAGTAGTTTATTTAATAAAATAAAAAATCAGTCCCGTAAGTAATGATAAAAACAAGGTAACTATTATGGTCGTCCTAATGTTTTCTTTTCTTTTTTGAGCTTTAAATTCAATTTTAAATTTTTCTAGTTCTTCTTTAGTGACGTTCTTAAAAATTAAAGCATGACCTTTTTTTAAGAATGTTTTTTGGCCTTCTTTAAATCCTTTTTTACTTGAACCTCTCTGTGCTTTGTTAAATTTCAGAAGGTTATTTCCGTCTCTTGCAAAGCCTACACCCATAGTTTTTTAATATTACACCTAACGGTTTTGTGTATGATTAGTGGCGTGTTTAAGCACCTAATTTAGCAAATAAAAACCAAATAGAACATCCGCGAGGATGTTCGTAATTAGGCGAGAACTAGCCATTAATTATACACGATGTTGCCATTAGTTTTTTATTTCGGTCAATAGATTTTCCGTTTTTTCAATCGGATAATATGTATTAATTAATTGAATAAATGTATTAAAATTTCCCATTTCACTTAAATCATAAAAATCGGATACTTTTTTATTTTCATCTATGATTTTTTTCATAGTTAACTTCGTTGCAATTCCGACAATTGAGCTTAAAATACGTGTTTCTAAATTTCTCAATTCGTTATAACTTACAAAGTTGGAATGCAATTCCTTAAACTTATCCGAACGATACCATTTTTTCAAATTGTTCCAATTCTTTTCGTGGATTAATAATCCATGAAATTCTTTCGTTAATGGGATTTCGTTGATTATTAAATCGGTTCTTTGTCCAATATATTTTGTCGCATACTTACCTCTTGTTCCAGGAGAATGTACACTCCTTATTGGACCTAAAGAAATTCCAGATTCCGTTATTTTTTTTAAATCGTAATCGGATTTTTCTTCTGTATCAATTCGGTTAAAAGTATAGATAATTCTACCGTCAAATTCCGATATATACGTAAAATCATAAATTTCCGCAAATCCAAACCCTAAATTATGGTCAAGCTTAAATCTGTATATTTTCCCTGAATTTTCTTTAATCACGATTCTTTCTTCAAATTAATGGCAACAACCGGATAAACGTACCGGTACGTTTATCCGCACTGTGTCTTTATCCCAAATGTAGTAATTCAATCGGACTTTTTATAGTTTTTATATTATTAATTGCTGCTTGTAGCTGTTTTCTTCCCAACCTTCTTCATGTTGGAGCTAGTTTAGTGTAGCATAACTCGCTCCGTTTAATATAAATTGCTAAATTAAGAGTTAAAAACTCGCGATAGCTGAAGGGCTATTAATATTACAATAAAGAGTGTATTATTGTATTAGCTATTTATTACTTTTGCAGTCAATTATAAAATTCAGAAAAATTATTTCATGCAATATTACAATAACATACTAGAAACCATAGGAAACACGCCATTGGTTAAATTAAATAAAATTTGTAAAGATGTTGATGCATTGGTATTGGCAAAAGTAGAAACAACCAATCCGGGAAACTCTGTAAAAGACAGAATGGCTTTGCAAATGATTGAAGATGCTGAAGCTGATGGCAGACTAAAACCGGGAGGAACTATTATTGAAGGAACATCCGGAAATACAGGAATGGGCTTGGCGTTGGTAGCTATTATAAAAGGATACAAGTTAATTTGTGTGTTGAGCGACAAACAAAGTAAAGAAAAGATGGATATTTTAAGAGCTGTTGGAGCAGAAGTACATGTTTGTCCAACCAATGTATCTCCAGAGGATCCTCGTTCGTATTATTCTGTTTCTAAACGATTAGCTACTGAAATTCCTAACTCTTGGTATGTAAATCAGTATGATAATCCATCGAATACAAAAGCACATTACTTAACTACCGGACCGGAAATTTGGGAACAAACAGAAGGAAAAATCACTCATTTTGTGGTAGGAGTAGGTACAGGAGGAACAGTTTCTGGTGTAGGTAAATATTTAAAAGAGAAAAATCCTAACATTAAAATTTGGGGAATAGATACTTACGGTTCTGTGTTTAAGAAATACCATGAAACAGGAATTTTCGATGAAAATGAGATTTATCCTTACATCACCGAAGGAATTGGTGAAGATATTTTACCTAAAAATGTTGATTTTAGCGTAATTGATAAATTTGAAAAAGTAACCGATAAAGATGCAGCAGTTTATCAACGAAAATTAGCTAAAGAAGAAGGAATTTTTGTTGGAAATTCAGCAGGAAGTGCTATTAAAGGGGTGTTACAATTAAAAGATGAATTGAAAAAAGATGACGTGGTAGTAGTTTTATTCCACGATCATGGAAGCCGTTATGTTGGTAAAATGTTTAATGATGATTGGATGAGAGACAGAGGCTTTTTGGATGAAGAAAAAACCAATGCTTTAGATTTAATTGCTGACCATAAAGGCAAACACCTGGTTACAGTAACTACCGATACTCCAGCTTCTCAGGCGATTATTTTGATGAATCAATATGCTATTTCTCAAGTACCTGTTATTGAAGATGGTAAGTTTGTGGGTTCATTAACAGATAATCAGCTATTTGCTAAATTGCTTGAAAATCCTGAACTAAAAGAACTTCCTGTAAAAAATATTATGGGAGAGCCATTTCCGATGGTGGATGAAAATACTGATGTAATAAGCGTCTCAAAACATTTTCAGCAGGGAGCAAAAGCGGTTATTGTGAGTTATGATAAGGATAAATATCACATCATCACTCAACAAGACATGATAAAAGCCATTGACTCTTGTAGTAAATAGTTGTTTAGGTGTGCAGAGATATTAAGGTATAAGGTTAGAAATATTTCTAACCTCAGGCTTTAAATCTTGACTTCTTTTTTAATAACTCAACACCGACCCCAACCAACGTTCAGCAATATCGAAGTCTAATTGATTTGCTTTAGCATAAGCTTCTACTTGGTCTTTGTCTATTTTTCCTACGCCAAAATATTTACTTTCCGGATGGGCAAAATACATTCCACTTACGGCAGCAGTTGGGTACATGGCTAAACTTTCGGTTAATTCAATTCCTGTTTTATTGGTAGCATCTAATAATTGGAATAAATCTGTTTTTAAAGTATGATTCGGACAAGCAGGATAGCCCGGTGCCGGACGAATACCTACATATTTTTCTTTAATTAATGCATTGTTATCTAATACTTCATTAGCCGCATAACCCCAATATTCTTTACGTACTTTTAAGTGCATTAATTCTGCAAAAGCTTCTGCTAATCTATCTGCCAACGCTTTTATCATGATAGCGTGATAATCATCATGGTCGGCTTCAAAACGAGCAATGTGTTTTTCGATGCCAATACCAGCTGTTACCGCAAACCCACCAACATAATCTTTTATTCCGCTTGCTGCTGGAGCAATAAAATCTGCTAAACTCATGTTAGGAACGCTAGTCGCTTTTTTAGATTGTTGTCTTAACTGATATAACTGCCCAATTGTGCTATTTTCTTCATACACTTTAATAATATCATCATTTTCTGTGTTGGCTTCCCAAATACCAATAACCGCTTTTGCTTCCAACCATTTTTCAGCTATAATTTGTTGTAGCATTTGTTGGGCATCGGCAAAAAGTTTTTTTGCTTCATTTCCAACAATTTCATCTTCTAAAATTTGAGGATACTTTCCTGCTAATTCCCATGTTCGGAAAAAAGGAGTCCAATCTATGTATTCGGAAATTTCTTTTAAATCGTATTCTGAAAAAGTCTTTGTGCCAATAAAATTGGGCTTTTGTGGGGGATGAGCTTCCCAATCAATTTGGTATTTATTTTTTCGGGCTTCGGCCAAACTAATCGTTTCTTTAGTTTGCTGACGTTTACTGTAAGTTTCTCTTAATCGTTCATACTCTTCCTTCACGTTTTGAATAAAAGCATTTTTCTTTTCTCCCAATAAATTTTCTACCACAGTTACCGAACGAGAAGCATCCAACACATAAACTGCTTGTCCGTTGGTGTAATGTTGATCAATTTTTACTGCGGTATGTACTTTAGAAGTAGTAGCTCCACCAATTAATAACGGAATGCTCATACCTTCTTTTTCCATTTCTTTGGCTACATAAACCATTTCATCTAATGAAGGAGTAATTAATCCTGAAAGCCCAATAATATCTACTTTTTCGTCTTTGGCTATTTGTATAATTTTTTCTAAGGGAGTCATTACACCTAAATCAATCACTTCATAATTGTTACAAGCTAATACTACTCCAACAATGTTTTTTCCAATGTCATGTACATCACCTTTTACAGTTGCGAGTAATATTTTTCCTACCGCATTATTATCTGAAATACTTGGGTTCAATAGTTTTTCTTCTTCAATAAATGGGAGGAGGTAAGCCACTGCTTTTTTCATTACTCTAGCAGACTTTACCACTTGAGGTAAAAACATTTTTCCTGAGCCAAACAGATCTCCTACTACATTCATACCGTTCATTAAATGTTGTTCAATTACATTTATTGGTTTATCCACGATTTGACGAGCTTCTTCCACATCTTGCTCAATAAAATCGGCATTTCCTTTTACCAAAGCATGTGTAATTCTTTCTTGTAGTGGGTAACTTCTCCATTCGTCATCTTTTTTCTTTTCTTTGGCTGAACCCACTACAGATTCAGCGAAATCTAATAACCGTTCAGTAGCATCGTCTCTTTTATCGAGCAATACATCTTCTACACGTTCTAATAAATCTTTAGGGATATCATCATAAACACCAAGCATAGATGGGTTTACAATTCCCATATCCATTCCTTCGTTTATGGCATGATATAAAAATGCTGAGTGCATGGCTTCTCTAACGGGATTATTGCCTCTAAATGAAAATGAAACATTGCT